>Ga0228701_1000158_pt1 | contig 71710 bp, 66 predicted proteins | sample McNCre117_Aug_MG_2_FD_178017 | JGI IMG/M metagenome (GOLD analysis project Ga0228701, IMG submission 178017) | Freshwater microbial communities from McNutts Creek, Athens, Georgia, United States - 11-17_Aug_MG | ecosystem: Environmental > Aquatic > Freshwater > Creek | place: USA: Georgia... | reverse complement strand
AATAATCAGGAGTTCCGTCACGATCAAAGTCTTCACAATTTGAACCACCATTATGACACTCTAAACCGTTTGAGATTCCATCACCATCACAATCCGCATCACGGAAAAAGTCATACGCTGGCGTACCCACTTGTGGGGCAAGGCCAGATCCATCTTGGCAATAATTCAATGGCGCTGAATCCGTACCGTTTGGATTACCGTCACCGTCACAGTCTGCATTTCTCCAAGCTGTTGAGGTATTTGCTAGCACTTGGCTGCTTGCATTATAACTACATCCATTGTTTGGATCCGTACCGTCTAATAATTCTTGGGCGTCTGATACACCGTCACCGTCTGAGTCATTAGGAACGACTTGTAATACCAATGGGTAAGTAGTCGACCCCACAGTATTTGTTGCTGTTACAGTATAACTTGTAGGCGACATAAGTGCTGTTGGTGTTCCTGTGATTGCACCTGTTGATGTATTAAAACTTAGCCCTGAAGGTAAACCAGGAGAAATACTATAGGTCGGAGATGGAAACGCAGCTACACTTGGTAAATAGCCTGTATTTGTGATTGCAACACCTAATCGTGGAGATAACATTCCTCCATAGCTAAGTCCTGAAGGAATTTGATTCACAACTAAATTGAAAATCGATGTACCTGTTCCACTAGAATTCGTTGCAGAAACCGTAAACGCTTGTGAGGCAAATGATGCCGTAGGAGTTCCGGAAATTTGACCATTCGTGGCGTTGAATGTTAGTCCGGCAGGTAATACAATTGGGCTAATACTCCAAGTTGTTACAGAACCTGAAACGCTTGGATTTAAAGTAGATATAGCCGTTCCAACCAAATAACCCGCAGGTTGTATGTAGGAAATTACTGGGGCAGCTGTTAATATAATGGTAAACGTGGTAGATGCGCTCGGGTTAATGCCATTGTTCGCAGTTAACATATACGTTGTAGCCGCTTGAGTTGCCGTTGGGGTTCCAGAAATTTGACCCGTTGCCGTATTTAAAGATAAGCCCGAAGGTAAGCTTGGGCTTACGCTATAGGTTGGCGCCGGGGTTGCTGTAACTGTAGGCAATGCACTCGTAAATGTAGCATTGATGGGTCTTGAAATATTTCCAAAAGACAAGCCTGTTGGTGGCCCTTGCACAGCTATATTAATCGTTTGTGTGGTAGATCCAAAAACACTCGAAGCTGTTACTGTATATGTCGCGGATGCAACCGAAGTTCCCACAGTTGGGGTTCCTGTAATTGCCCCTGTAGTTGGATTTATTGACAAACCACCAGGTAAATTTGGACTAACCGTATAAGTTAGTGATCCAGAGCCAGCGCTTATACTTGGGTTAACGGGACTCATCGCCACACCGGCTGTCAAAACTAACGGGCCAGGAATTGTCAAACTAGTCGGAGGAATTCCTGTGGCAATATTGAGCGTAGTTGTTGTGCTTCCAAAAGAATTGCTTGCAGTTAATGTATAACTTGATTGAGAGACCGCTGCAGTAGGCGTACCCGTAATTATCCCGGTTGAAGGATTTAAACTTAAGCCCGCTGGCAAACCTGGACTGATCGAATAAGTTACCGCAGATGTTCCCCCAGTTATACTCGGACTAATTGGTGAAATAGCTGTTCCTGTTGGGAAATTCGTTGATACAAGACTATAGCTATATGCACTAGGAGCATATCCCGCTGCAATATCCAAAGTTGTAGTACCTGTACCAAAACCATTGACAGCTGTCACCGTAAATGTTGTTAACGCTTCTATTTGAGTCGGTGTTCCTGAAATTACTCCCGTAGATGTGTTAAAACTTAACCCCGCAAACAAGCTCGGACTAATACTGTAGCTAGTTGGGCTATTATAAACCGTCGGAACAATGTTCGTAATCGCTTGTCCAACAGGTAGGTTTTGAGGTGTCGTATAACTTAATATCGGAAAGGCTGTAACCGAAATAGTGAAGGTCACGGTTGTTGGGTTGCCTATTCCATTGAATGCGCTAACGGTGTAAGAAGTCGCCGATTGCATGTTCGTAGGTGTTCCCGTAATCGCTCCTGTGGATGTATTAAAGGAAAGACCCGAAGGCAAGCCTGGGCTAATTGAGAAATTGGCTGCAGGACTTGAAACAACGGTAGGAACAGCACCACTACCTCCAATCGCTACATTGACTGGAAAACTCAGGTTTCCGCCATAACTTATGTTACTAGGTGGTCCTTGAACTTGAATAGTCGTACTCGCTGTACTTGAACCATAAGCATTTGTCGAGGTAATAGTATAAGTTGCCACAGTAGATGCAATACCTGCCGCTGGAGTACCTGTAATATCACCGGTAATTGGGTCAATAATTAATCCCGAAGGTAACGCAGGACTAATGGAATAAGTGAAACTTGGAGTTCCAGCACTAACCGTAGGGGATAATGTGTTTATAGCGGATCCGGCTTGATATACATTGCCTGTTGCATAACTAAATACGGGAGCAACACCGGTTGATATTTGCATAAACGTGCTCGTAGATCCATAACTATTAGAGGCAGAAATGGTATAAACTGCGTTAGAAACAACCGATGTTGTCCCAGAAATCACTCCAGTGCTTGTATTAAAACTTAATCCCGTAGGCAACCCTGGACTGATTGCATACGTGGTTGAGCCAGACCCTGCGGTGATACTTGGACTTTGATTCGTAATAGCCGTACCGGTTCGGAAACTGTTATTGGCAGACGCATATAACAAATTGCTTGGAGCATTTCCCACGGCAATACTAACCGTAGTTTGAGTACTACCAAAAACTGAACTTGCTGTAATGGTCGCGTTACTTGCCGACTGCAGTGCTGTAGGAGTTCCGTACAACACCCCTGTTGCGGGGTCGATGTGAACGCCCGCAGGAAGTCCTGTTGCGGAATAAGTGACTAATCCTGAACCGGTAGTTATACTAGGACTCACGGAATTCATACCAGCATTTAAAGGTAGCAACAAGGGTCCCGTGTAACTTAAACTACTTGGAGGGGTTCCTACCGTTAATGTGAAATTGGCGGTGGCAACTTTGGCAGGACCATTGTCCGTTGCTGCCGATGTAGCCGTCACGGTATTTACTGTTGCAACAGAACTAATCGAAGGTGTTCCCGAAACAACAGCTGTTGAGGTATTAAAGCTTAATCCCGAAGGAAGGCTAGGGCTGATCGAAAGCGTATTTGAATAGCCTCCGCTATAAGCAGGAGAAATTGCTGAAGCAACTTGATTTCGAATCAAATTATATGGCCCCGAATAGGAAATACTAGGTGCGGCAACTACCCTAAAACTGATTGTATAAGTTGCTGTACCGAAGGTATTACTTGCTTGAATAGTCGCGTTACTTGCTCCCTGAACTGTCGACGGAATACCATAAATAACCCCGGTTGTAGGGTCTAAAATTAGGCCCGAAGGTAAGCCCGTTGCAGAAAAATTCGTTGCTCCAGTTCCTTGCGTTAGACTTGGACTCAAGTTTGTTATTGGGTCGCCCTGCCAATATACATAGCTATTGCTTGCATATGTCAAGGCAGTTGGTGGCGCGCCAATGGTTAATTGAACCGTTCCGCTTGTGCTTCCATATGCAGAAGTTGCTGTGATGGTAAAGCTTGTTGCAAGCAGTGCACTAGTAGGTGTACCCGAAATAACCCCCGTTGAGGTATTAAAACTTAAGCCTGGTGCCAAACTTGCTAAACTTGGGCTAATCGAATAGGTGACAACTCCTGTTCCTGACGTAATGCTTGGACTTATCGGTGTAATCGCTGAACCAGAAGCTAATGTCGAGTTAATATAACTCAACCCAGAAGGTGCTGTTCCAGGTGGCAAAATCTCTACCGTAAAGGTTGAACTTGCCGTTCCTGCTGTGGATCCTGTGGCTAGAATAGTCACAGAACTAGCACTTGCAGCAGCACCATTCCCGTCATAAACCAAATTTCCATTCGAAGACAAACTTACTCCAGTTAGTAATGATCCAGCAGAAATACTATACGTAATACTAGTTCCCACTCCCCCGATAGCCGGAATAACTGTTCGTCCAATTCCTTGAATAAATGTTTGGTTACCTCCATAACTTAAATTGGCTGGACCTGTAACTGCAAATTGTAGCTGCGCAGTGGAAGAGCCAAACCCATTGACTGCCGTAACGGTATAGGTTGTCAAATTGCGTGCGGCCGTAGGAGTACCACTAATCACACCCGTACTTGTATTCAAGCTTAAGCCCGCGGGTAAAGCAGGGGAAATACTAAATGTAGCTCCCGATGGCGAATAGGTCGAATAGGTATTCGATGGGTCAGCGATATTAATCGTTAATGCAGATCCTGTCGCAAATCCTGTATACAAAGGATTGGAAGATGTTCCTCCCCACGGATTCTGTAAGCCGGTATTTAATACATAATGATAAGTGAAATCCACAGGCGCCCCTACGGTCAAGTTGACAAGTGTACTTCTACTCCCCACATTGTTATAAGCCGTCACCGTGTAATCAGTCGCGGGTGCTGTCGCAGTTGCCGTACCTGAAATAGCCCCCGTTTGAATATTCAAACTCAATCCGGCAGGTAAACTTGGATTAATGCGATAGGCAACCCGTTCTTCATATTTTCGAATTGCCGCACTATGATCGATGAAATATAATGCCCCATTATCATCAGCAGCAATCGTACTATTTCCATAACCAATTCCACCAATGGCTATATCATTTTGCTGGCCTGTTGCGCGAGGGTTTGAGCCGTCATAAGCGGTACCAGTCGCAAGTAACATAGGCGACATGGAACCGGCCGAAATAGAACCAATACCTTCGTTGGGATACGAGTCACTTACATAATAAGTACTACCGTTACTAGATGCGGCAGCCTTAACATTACTAGCTAATGTGACATTACTTTGCTGAGTAAAGCTCGAAGTTTGCGTATTAAACGTGCTCGTGACGAATTCTTTGGTATTGTCAGAAAAGAACAAAAACTCCCCCGTTGGTTTCACTGCAACATCAACGATACGGCCACCTAAGCCTAAATCTGCAGGAGGAAATAAACCCTGAATGGTCCCTAAAAATCCATGGGTTATCGTATGTGGTTCGGGTTGAAATGTAGAGGCGCTATACACCCAAAGTCCCATGTCCTCAGAAGGAGCAAAAATTCGACCCTGATGAACTAGTAATCGGTAGATACTCCCAAAACCACTTGTAGGTAAAGAAATTACGGGGTTTGCTCCCGGATTTAGTGTGTTAATATCAACCTGATAGATACTACTTGTAGAACCATTATCATAACAGGAAATAAAAAGTGTATTGTTTGAATAAGCTATTTTCCTGGGATTGTCGCCATTCGAAAATGAAAGCACCGAAGATGTGGAAAGAATATTTGCTGGGTTCGCATTATCTAACTTGGCAATTTTTGTGGCCCAGTTACTATCTTGATAAAGCACATAAATATTTCCAGTTGATGCATCCCGACTAAAATCCAACACCTGATTTTCAGTGAATAGTGTATTTAAATTAATTGCAGAGGGACTCAAGACTGCGCCACCTGTATTGGTAGGCGTTAAGGTTGAAATCGCAACCCCTCTCGTATATATTTGTGGACCCACATAAGCAGGGCGAGGTTTGTCTAATATATCAATGTATAAATCCACATAGGTACTTCCATAAGCATTAGTTGCCGTTACACGGTAGGCTTGTAATGCCGAAAGGCTTGTCGCTTGTCCGGTAATTCTACCGGTAGCAGGATTCAAGGAAAGCCCTGCTGGCAATGCAGGACTGACAGAATAGGTTTCTACTGGAAGACCACCTACAGCAAGTGTAGGAACATTCAATGTATTAGCATTGGTATTCGACCCAACTTCAATGTGCCAAGGTGCATATTGATACGATAAACCACTTGGAGGTCGAACAACCGTCAATGTAACATTGGTAGTAAATATCCCAGCACGATTTGTTGCTGTGACCAAATAGGTTTGCGTATTATTTGAAACGGTAAGGCCAGCTCCTGTTGGGGTCCCCGAAATCGTTCCATTCGTATAATCAAAGCTTAGTCCGGCAAACAATGTTGGTGTAATGGTAATGGATTCACTAGGTGTATACGAATAACCTAAGCCACTATCAAATGAAGGCGAAATAAGCACATCTCCATTTTCAGGGGAAATCGCCAAGGTGTTAAAGGTTTGTGTGTAGGTTGGAACAGTCTCTATAATCGTTGCATTCCGAGTGATTCGATAAATATGGCCAACGCCACCCCCCGTCGCGTTCACATACATATCACCTTGCTTATCTGTAACTAAAAAAGGCGTGGGGCTCGCGTTTAATGTAACGAAATTACTCACCTCAAACGTGGATAAATTGACTTTTCGAATAACCGCCGTATTTGCTCCTTGCAAATCCAAAACATACAAATTTTCATCCACTCCCAAAGTTGCCGCCACAGGATTCGTAAAAGATGCTGCACTTCCTATTCCATTCGCCGTTCCTGCAGATCCTGAACCAGCAATGGTGGTAACCTGATTGCTAATGACATTTAAAAACCGAATTGTTCGGTTGCCTGAATCTGGGATATAAATTCGAGAACCGATGGCATCCATAGCAGGCTGACCCATGCCGTTGAACTTGGCCAAGTGTCCAGGGCCATCTTGATTTCCTGAGACGCCCGCACCCCATTGCTTGACAACGCGTGACGTATTGGAAGCAGGGAATTTGGTAATTTTATTGGACGCATTACTCACATTATAGAAAAAATATTGCGGATCCATAATCATATAATCTGGGGCTCCCCCATCATACGCTTTAAGCCTTGCAACGCCTCCCGTATTTTCATACAAGGCGTTTCCTTGGGTTAAATACCAGCGAGTAGGCGCCGACCCAAACGAAATAAACATCTTAGAACCAGCATAACCCGGAACTCCCGTATTGCTCCAACCTCCAATTCCTGCATTAATACTTCCCCCACCCAATGAAGGGATTAAAGGAGAAATGGCTTGCCCTTGCAAATAAGGAGAACCCGGCTGAACATAATTAATGACCGGTTTGGCCTGAATTTGAATCTCGACTGTCCCTGTTGCTGTACCAAAAGCATTGGTGACATCAACTGAATAAACTGTGTTAGCCGAAATCGTCGTAGGCGTACCTGTTATTTCCCCCGTGACAGGATTTAAACTCAATCCTGCTGGCAATGCCGGTGATCCTGCATGCAATGTGTAGGATGTCGCAGCTGGATAACTCATTGGCAAGGGCATTAAATAAGCCGGTTCATTTTGAACCAACAATGCCTGCGCTCGACTATATCCCATATTGTAAGGCGGCCCCTGAACAAAAATAGTCACAGTTGCACTCACGCTTCCACCCGTATTTGTACCTGTAATAACATAATCAGTTTGAACCGTCCCCTCGGTTGGCGTTCCTGTAATAATACCCGTACTTGTATTGAGCGTTAAGCCTGCTGGCAATGCGGGATATACAGAATAGGATGCGATAATACCGCCTTGATTCGTGGGAACCAAAGCACTAATAGCTGTTCCCACTGTCAAGACATTAGAATTAGAACTGTAGGATAAATTCGATGCTGGTATATCCAATACTTGAATTGGAATTACTAGCGAGCTAGAACCTGTTGCAACTGTTGATGTTACCGTATAATTTCGTAACGGGGTATAAATAGTGGGTGTACCACTGATTCGGCCCGTGTATGTATCCATTGAAAGTCCTGCAGGGAACATAGGGGTAACAGTAAAAGCCTTAGTCGTACGAATTGACTTTACTTTATTATTCCCATAATCAGCCACATGGACCAAGGTACCATCTCCATACGCGTAAACCGCCACAGGTTCATTAAACTGAGCGGTACCATCTTGTCCTTGCGTATTTCCAGCGGTACCACTACCTGCCATCGTCGATAAAATTCCACTTGCTGGGTTATAAACTTTAACCTTGTGGTTCATTCGGTCAGCAATGTACACATCCCCCGCTCCATCGATAGAAATACCATGCGGAGAATTCAAACGAGAAGTCCCCACAGTCCCATCCACGTCACCAGAACTTCCATTCCCTGCCATCACCGTTGCAGCACCTTGCGAAGTAATTTTCAATAAGCGATGTGCATCAGTCACCCAAAGGTTCCCCGACAAATCAACAGCAAGGCCTACGGGAGCATTAAGCGTAACACCTGACACTGCAAAGTTTGAGGCAATGCCTGACACCAAATCCAAAATTCGAATTGAATTATTGCCTTTATCCGCAACATAGATTTTATTTGCCTGACCTGGAACAGGAACAATACTCATCGGTTGATTAAATAATGCATAATCACCGGCAGCCGCCGAACCATTATTTGAACCTGCAGTAATTGCAGTGGGATCTCCACCCACAACTCCGATTCCTTCAACAAAAATCCGATGGCGCGTTGGATCAGAATAAACCATCTTCGCTGCACCTGAAACTGACATCCGAACTAAACCAAAAACAGATCCAAGGGAACTACTAGGGCTTGTTCCTCCACTGGCTGATTGCAATGTCCAATCAATTCCATAGACACGTCCATTATTCGAGCCAAAATAAAAATTACCATAGTCACCGGGAAAAATAGTCGTTGGGCTAGGGACGTTAATTGTATAATTTGTTGATGTTGTGTAATTACGAATAATCCAAAAGTCTTGAACATCCGACTTAATATAAACCCGTTTAGTTAAATCTCCTGGATTGTTTCCCAGTGCAGGTGAACTAGGGGTTTCTGCGCTAATCGCTGAATTAACCGTATAACTCCGTTGGCTCGTTCCATTGGGATACGTTAAAACAGGGTTTTGTCCTGAAGCAGAAAAAAGAATAAATCCACAGCTAATAATGAAAAAAAAACGACGAAAAAAAGTTGCGATAGCGTATTTCATGAAGAGAACTAGTAACAATTGGAATGAATACTCGTGAGCCTAATGATTCACCTAAAACAAAATTATCGATGTCCTATTTCAGAGCGTGTAGATGAATATCTACAAAACTTGTTTTTCCAAAAAATTGCCGACAAGTTTGTGTCACAATGCGTTATAACCTTCTTTTAATTTTATTTCTTCTTTCCACACGGTTATATAGTGAGGTTAATCGGCTACAACCTGCAGGATTAAATTCGTTTTTACTCCAAAATACCGTTTCTGGTATTTGCGAAGATGATGCTGGCTATATGTGGGCGAATACACAATTTGGTACTTACCGTTATGATGGTGTAAGTGTCAAAGCCTATACCAAAGGCAATAAAAAAGTCGAAATTCGATCAAATCGTTTTGGGTATATTCACCCCATCGCAGGCAATAAGAGTTATTTTACATATAATGAGGTTGATGGCTTTATCATTCGCAACGGCCATATCACTCAATTAAACATTCCTTCAGAAGAAACATTCTTAACCAATGATAATACGTGGATCCGCGTGAAACGAAATCGGATTAATAAAGCACTCGAAATTTTCCCTCGCGCGATCAATGGGACAGACGAAATTGCCATTTTTGAGCATGACACGCTGATCAGCACGAAACGAGGATATTTCAGTTTACAAAAACAAGAAATAATTGCCCCCATTAATCCCAATTTCCACTTATATCGCGTAGGACAAAGTTGTTTGGCACTGGCATCCGAAGGCATTTATACTGTCTCTTGGAATGGGAAGCTCCGTTTTTCACTAATTAAACCTCTCAAAGGAGCGAAGAAATATATCCCCAATGCAAGCGGAAAACTCTGGTTTAGCATTCAAAACCAAGTCTATTTATGGGATAATCCGACACAAAATTGCACCCCCATCCTTCAATTCGACAAAACGAGTTTTTCCACCATAAGTACAATATGGCAGAAAAACTTGACGCTATATTTAGGTACACCCACCGACGGAATTCAAATCAAAAAGACTTTTCCTGGCAAACTTTTAACGCAAAAATCAATCCTTCCAGCGGATAACTATATCTATTCGTACACCAGAAACAAACACAATAATAATTATTACATCGTCAGTCCCAACGGGATCTCTTTGGCTGAAGAAAATCCAAAGAAAACCAACATGCTCGCTGAAATACCCTCTTCTCCTAGTTTTATCTTTCAGGATTCACAAGATCACATTTGGTGGATGGCTAGCGCCAAAAATTTATGCGAATATGACCCCCATGAAAAAAAAGTCATGGCAAAATATCCCCAACAGGAAGATATCGTTCGATTAATTGAACAAAAAAATAAGCACCTTTTAACTGTAGGGAGAAAACAAATATCCGACCTTAATTTAATAACTAATAAAAGGACAATCCTTTTTCAACTAGTTGGCCAAAACCATATTCTAACTGCCATCAAAACAAATTTGGGCTGGCTCATCGGAACAGAACAGGGCTTAATTATAAAAACAGCCCAGTATGAAAAAAGGTATCTCCTCCAAGAAACCGTACGAAGTCTCATGGCCTTAGGAGCAAACCGTTATTTAATCGGAACCTATAGTCATGGTTTATTTATCTTAAATCAAGGTAAAATAACGCCCATTCCGCTTGACGAAAAGCACCTCCTAGAAGCTACTGTTCAATTAAACAAAGATGCCGATGGCGACATTTGGGTCGTATGCAATCGAGGTATCTTTATTTGGAAAATTAATCGTTTGCTTCGAGGAGAAAAGGCTGACTACTTTTTAGAAACGAATACAGATTTACCTGCGGAAGAATTAAATGGGGGACAGACACCCGAAGTCTACGAATCCAACCAAATTGCAATTCCTTCATCGCGCGGCTTAATTGTTTTCAACAAACAACAAGTTCTCAAAGCTACAAGCCCCAAACAAATTAAACTGGTTGGTGTCTATATTGACGGTATACAAAAAAACCAATTAAAAGCGTTTAACGTCCCCGCAAAACACCAAAACATTCAATTCAATTTTGACATTTCATTCGTCGAAAATCCTAACAATTTTCAAGTTGAATATCGCCTTCTAGGCCTTGAAAACACATGGCATGCGCTTCCCATCAATCGGAAATTAACATTTGCGAGACTACCGGCATCCGATTATATATTAGAGCTTCGAAGAAATAGCCATAGCTCACCCATCCAAATTTCAAAATTCACAGTAAACACAATCTGGTATATGAGCCCATGGACTTGGATACTGGCTGGCTTAGGCATTGTGTTTTTAACTTCAATTGCCTATTACAGTCGAATTATTTTGTTAAAAAGAAGTCAACTAACTTTAACCAAAGAAATCCGAGAAAAAACAAAAGAAATCCAGCAAAACCTAGCCCGTTTGGCAGAATCAAAAAAAGCGCTTCGGAAGGAATACCGACACAGAAATAAACTCTATAGCATATTAATGCACGATTTGACTTCCCCTTTAGCTTTCTTATCCTCCTTTTCTCTGACTCAAACCAAAACCGCAGGTGAAGCAAAAGACGCCTTTCGAGTAATCGCACAAACGAGCAATGATTTACACAATTTCATTACTGAATTTTTATTCTGGCTAGGGCATCAGAAAAATAACCTTGTTCGCTCAACAAAAACAATTGATGTCGTTGAAACAATCCAAGAATTAGTTCAACTCTACAGTACAATTGGTGAATTAAAAATGAACAAGGTGGTATTTTTCTCCAACCCCAAATCAATCTATTTTCAAACAGATCCAGAAATCCTAAAAATTATCCTCCGAAATCTCTTAGACAATGCAAATAAGTTTACCGAAAAAGGAATTATCAAAGTGAGTTGTTATCAAGGAAAACAAGGTATTTTGCAGATTACAATCGAGGATACAGGGATTGGCCTACCCCCATACATTCAAGAACTTTTGGAGCAAAATATCTCATTGGATACATTTAATCCGAGCATAAATGCCAATCATAAAATGGGCCTACAAATAAGCAAAGAGTTTATATTACAGCTTAATGGTTCATTATCCGTTGAAACAAGCCCCCAAAATGGGACTAAATTCTCCATTACATTAGCTAATCCGATCGATCCGAAAGATGATACAAATTAAATTGAACCGCCAATTTGATCATTTCGGCAGTTGAGCTAACCGAAAGCTTCTCCAAAATCCGCTGTTTATAAGTCGCTACTGTCGATTGACCTATTTGTAACTGATTGGAAATTGATTTATTGGTATGCCCTTCTAATAACGCAAACATCACAGAAAGTTCTTGTGGAGAAAGTTCTGCAAAAGGGTTTGAAGGCTCTTTCTCTTTCTTAATGCGCTCACGTGTTTTTTGATAATGATTTAATTCCCAATTAACCGCATCTTTTAATTTTGCCAAATGCGAACCTTTATTCACATATTGATTTATTCCTAGTTTTGCCATCGGTTTTTTCATGACATCCTCAGGAAACATGGAAAAAATAACAATTGATGCTTGTGGTGCGGTCTTTTTCACTTGAATTACCAATATTTCAGCATTAGAATCCGGTAAATTCAAATCCAAAATGATTAAGTCGGGCTTTTCACGTTCAATAAGATTAATCGTTTCAGACATATTGGACGCCTCCAAAAATTCCATGGATGTAAAAAACCCTTTCAGGTAATTTATTACCCCTTTTCGGACAATTTCATGATCATCTACAACGAGCAATTTCTTTTTCATTCGTCGTAAAAATACAAAAAAGCCATCACGAATCGCATCAAGTCTTTCCGCAGATTTATGTAAATTACCATTCAAATCAATCAATATGTCCAACGTACTCACGCAATTTGCGCAAATTAAGGCCTTTGTATTCGACATTGACGGCGTCATGACAGACGGAAGTGTTCATGTCTTGGAAACCGGGGAACATTACCGAACTTTTCACATTCGGGACGGATATGCCATCGAGAAGGCTCGAGAAGCGGAATATAATTTGTGTGTCATTACCGGCGGAGGCCATAAGGGTGTCAAAAAAAGATTGGAAAACCTGAAATTTCAGGACATCTATTTTGGCTTGGGGGGCAAGGATAAATTGGAAACCTATTTGGGTTGGTTGGACAAAATGGGCATCGACGAGTCGGAGGTTTTATACATGGGCGACGACGTTCCGGACTTAAAAATTCTTTCCCGACCGGCATTATTGAGTACTTGCCCGGCAGATGCCATTCCGGAAATTCAAATGGCTTGTAAATATGTTTCGCCATTTGGCGGAGGCAAAGGAGCTGTGCGGGATGTGATTGAAAAAGTAATGAAATTACAGGGCAAATGGCCTGCTTAACAATACGAAAATGGCATTAATTGTTCCAATAAAGGGTATTTCGCCGCAATTTGGGGAAGAAAATTGGCAGGCAGCGAACGCGACCATCGTAGGAGATGTTGTGTTTGGTTCGCATTGTACGGTGTGGTATAATGCGGTCGTTCGCGGGGATGTGAATCGCATCCGCATAGGCAATTACAGCAATATTCAAGACGGTGCGGTGATTCATTGCACCTACCAAAAAACCGAAACGCACATAGGAAATTACGTGTCCATCGCGCACAATGCCATCGTACATGGCTGTACGATTGAAGATTATGTCCTCGTGGGCATGGGTGCCATCATCATGGACGGTGCGTTAATTGAGACGGGATCCATCATCGCCGCAGGTGCTGTTGTAACCCAAAACACCCGCGTTCCCGCCGGCAGTATCTTTGCGGGAAACCCCGCCAAATTACTCAAGCCCGTGAGCCCTGAAGCCGCTGAGGTTTTTATGCGAACCGCGATGAATTATTTGGAATATGCGGGGTGGCAGAAGTAGACATTGGACGTTAGACTTTGGACGTTGGACGGTGGTCGTTGGATGGTGGTCGTTCGCCGTTGGAAAATGTTGTAGAGACGCGATACCTCGCGTCTTTTTTACGTTTTAGACGCGAGGTATCGCGTCTCTACTCTACGGACTATTTCCCTCCGGACTGATGACTAGCGACTGACGACTTAAAAGATTTAGACGCGAAGTATCGCGTCTCTACACTCCGGACTATTTCCCTCCGGACTGACGACTGACCACTGACTTCAGTCCACTGCCACCCCTACCTCCCTAAGCTATCCGCGATCACCCGGTCATTCGCCAACCGCGGAACCTTATTTTGACCCCCTAATTTCCCCTGCGATTTCATGTAATCGATAAAAGCATTAGGCTTCAAAATCGTGAGTTTTAACGGCTGCAAAACCTTTCCGGTAATCAAATCCTTGTAATAGATGTTTTGAGCGTTCATAGATGCCTCTAAAACGGCTTGAAAACGCGAAGGATCCTGCGGAGCCTGAGCAAATTCGACCAACCACTCATGGTAAGGCAATTCACCCGTAGGTGGATTTACCTGCGGGGCTAAGGTAAATTCAACAAGACTTGCCTCCGGACAGGCCTTTAATGCCTCAGCCATCGCTCGCTCCGCCTCTTCCGCAATCACATGCTCCCCAAATGCAGATATAAAGTGCTTTATCCGACCCGTCACCACAATGCGAAACGGATTCAAAGACACAAACTTCACCGTATCTCCAATCGAATATGACCAAAGTCCCGCATTCGTCGACATCAATAAAGCATAATTCACGCCCAATTGAACCTCCGAAAGCATTAAACGCTTTGGCGTCGCCGTGAAATAGGTATCAGTTGGCACAAACTCAAAGAAGATTCCTCCATCAACATTCAACAATAATCCCTCCTCGCCCGTTGAGTCCTGAAATGCGATAAAACCCTCCGAAGCTGGATAGGTCTCTACGACATCAATTTCCCGACCAATCGAATCCATCAATTTCTGGCGATAAGGCTCAAAATTCACCCCACCCGTGACAAACAATTGAAAATCAGGGAATAAATCACCGATCTTTTGACCAGATAAAGACTCAAGCCGATCAAAATACATCTGCACCCAAGGCGGAATTCCTGAAATCAGCCCCATGCGTTGTTGGATGGTTTCTTGCACAATCGCCTCCAATTTCTCCTCCCAATCTTCGATGCAATTTGTCTCATAAGATGGCAATTGATTACTTCGCAAATAGCCAGGAACGTGATGATTGACAATCCCCGACAAGCGCCCTGTCGGAATTCCATGCTTCGACTCAAGCTCAGGAGAGCCCGACAAAAAAATCAATTTTTGATCTAAAAATGCAGAATTACCTGAATAGTGCACATAATGCAACAAGGCGTCGCGTGCACCCGTAATGTGAAACGGCATCGACTCTTTGGAAATCGGAATGTATTTCGCACCGGAAGTGGTGCCCGATGTTTTGGCAAAATAGGCAGGCTTTCCCGGCCATAAAATATTGGGAGAACCCAAAACCATCTCATCGATGTAGGTCTTCAAATCCTCGTATTCTGCGATGGGAACACGGATTTTATATTCTAAATAATTACGGATTTTATCGAATTCATAGGCCTGACCAAAGATGGTCTGCTCCGCTTTTTTGAGGTTATTCTTCAGCCAATTTTCCTGAATTTGAATCGCCTGCGCGTGACTCTTTTGGTGTTTTTTTACCACCTTACGCGCAAAAGGTTTCGCAAAAAAGGATCGAATTCCCATGGTAACTTACTTAAACACGCCCTGCGGATCAGGCAATTTTTCCGCTAAACTATGTCCTAAATTTAAATCTAACTGCGTGATATCCAGCTTTCTACATTCATGTAAATAGGCCCAGGCATTTTCATATTTCTCCTGTAAATAGGCCACTTGCGCGCGCTTCATCCACGCTGTCGCATAATTCGGTGTTTGCAACAGAGCTCTCTGTAATAATGCATCTGTCTCATCCAAAGTACCACAATCCATGGACTTCAAATAACAACTCAATTTTACAATTGCTAAGTCCACGCGAAGAATACTTTGCGTACTATCTAATGCCAAACCTTTGGATAAAAACTCGATGGCCTTTGGAAAATCTTGTCGTTGGAAAGTAATCACGCCCAACCCCCAATAGGAATCAACAGCTTGATTATCAAGCGCTTGAACTAGGTTAAATCGGTAAGTTGCGGTGTCCAAATGTCCCGAAGAGACGAATTCCCAAGCGCGCTCAGAAAAGAATTCCACTGCCTCTTTACGTGAACCAAAACTGGCATCACAAGACTCCACGAATTGGGTTAATTCCTTTTGGTCTTTGGCGGATAAGGCCTTTTGACCATATAGTGGCAAGTATTTTGCCTCTTTAGGCGCTGCTGTTTGTTGGGCCAAAGCTAGGCTTCCAACGAACATAAACAAACTAATTAGTAGTACTTTCATTGCTGCAAATCTACCTTTTCTTTTTAGATGATGGTGCTCCTGGGCGAAATTTTGCGTTTTTTCCTGGGCGATTATTCCGTTGGGGTGGTTTCGGAGTAGAAACCGCACCCCCTTTAGGGCCTGTTTTTGTCACAGCTTTACGTTGTGGAACCTTTTGGCCGCTAGCACGTGCTTTGATCACCCATTTTTTCTCGTGAAACGCGCCTTTAAAATCGGGATCCTCGCGTTTCCGTTGATCATCGACCGCCCGCAACATATCTTGTTGCTCCACAAACGGAGTCTCTTCTCGGCTGATTTCCGCTGGAAGGTCCTGGATTTCAATCGTTTGCTGAATAATTTCCTCAATCTTTGCCCAGTGATATTGCTCCGCCAGAGTAATAAAAGTGATCGACTCGCCGACCTGATCCGCCCGACCCGTCCGACCAATCCGGTGGACATAATCTTCGTAAATCAAAGGAACATCAAAGTTGATGACATGGGAAACTTTGGGAATATCAATGCCACGCGCTGCCACATCTGTTGTCACCAACACTCGAATTAAGCCTTCGCGAAACTGCTGCATGGCATTGATACGCGTATTTTGGCCTTTATTCGAGTGAATCGCGCGCACTTGGTCTTCGGATAAAACCTTGCGGATCAAAAACTTTTCAACCTGATTGGCAACGTCCTTACTCCGACAAAATACCATCACACGTTCGAAACGATCTTGCTTAAGAAAATAGGCCAAAGCATTGATTTTCGTACTTAAATTCGGGGCCTCATAAACAAATTGGGTCACCTGACTAGCCGGAGTGGCTTGTCGGGTAATTTCCACTTTTTGAGGAAACTCCAAAAACTCATGCGATAAGTTCTCTACTTTCTCTGGGAAAGTCGCGGAAAACAACCCGTTTTGACGCTTTTTGTAAGGGATTTTCTCGAGTATTTCGCGGATCTGTGGCATGAAACCCATGTCCATCATTTTATCCGCCTCATCCAAAATCAAAATCTTTAATTCCTTTACAACAATCGCGTCCTTGCGGTATAATTCCAAGAAACGACCGGGGGTAGAAACCAAAATGTCAACGCCCGCTTCTAAGGTTTGGATTTGGGTTTTAGGTCCCAATCCGCCATATAATGCCAAAATGCGTAAATCCGTCTCAACTGCTAAGCCGACCATCACCTCATGAATTTGCATGACCAACTCACGTGTGGGTGCTAAAATTAAGGTGCGAGGATTTTTCCCTTGGGCGTATTTACAACGCATTAAAATTGGCAAAGCATATGCAGCCGTTTTTCCTGTACCGGTTTGTGCGATGCCAAGGACATCGTGTCCTTGCAACATAAGAGGAATCGCCTTCTCTTGTATGGGGCTTGGAGTAACATAGCCCAAAGCGTCACAGGCGCGACACAATTGAGGGTTTAAACCAAGCGAAGAAAAATCAGTCATATGATTAATTTTGATGAAGGGACAATTTCCTTCGTGGAATTCCGCTCGCGAACGCTGCCGGCGCCCAATCACAATTCCATGACAAAGGTAGGCAAAATAAAATTCCCTACCTTTGAAACAAAAATTCTCTTAATCATGCGAATTTGGGGCATTAGATTCCTATTATGGGCCATTATCTCCTTCGCCAGTGGTAGTGTAGCATCACTTTTCCTCTGGGGCTTGCAACTCATCGCAGAAAATCGACAAACTTATTTTTTACTAGGACTTCCTTTGGTTGGTTTATTACTTGTATGGATGCGCAAATGGTCTTTCACCACATTAGGAACAAACGACCTCATCAAGCAGCTACACGGGGATACCCAGGTTACTTCTTTTTTCCAAGCACCTTATACTTTGGCCAGCACCTGGCTAAGTCATTTGGTTGGAGCATCTGTAGGTAGGGAAGGGGCAGCAGTATTCATGGGCGGCTCGATCGCAAACGCGAGTACTAAGCCATTCAATATATCGCAAGAGGAAAAATCCATTTGGCTACGCGCCGGAATGAGTGCAGGTTTTGCAGCAATTTTCGGAACACCTTGGGCCGGATGTTTTTTCGGACTCGAAATTAAAGAAGTTGGCAAAATTCATTTTCGCTCAGTTTTTGCATGCTTATCCACCGCTTTTGCAGCAAATCTCGTAAGTCTCCACGTGTACGGCACAAAACACGTTTTGTATCCCCACATTTTATTACCTGAGATTTCACCCGTATTTTGGGCCAAATTAGCGCTTATAGGCCTTTTTTTAGCCATAATCGCACGCATCTATTCGCGCTTAGAATCGATTATTTATTTTGCATCTGATAAATTACCCATACAGGCTTACCAAAAAGCGATTCTCGCGGGCCTTATTTTACTCGCGCTCTTTCAATTTCCCTTTTTTCAAGAGAGCATCGGATTGGGTTCCGAATATTTACTAAGACCCTTTGAAGAAAATTTTCAAGCGGGAACTTTCGCTTTCCAAAAACTCATAGCGACTTGCTTGAGTCTTGGACTCGGTTATAAAGGGGGAGAGGCAACGCCCTTATTTTTAATCGGCTCACATGCCATGGCAAGTTTTTCAGATCTAATCAATTTACCGGCTCCTTTTTTAGCTGCCTTGGGCTTCACCTGCCTATACATGGGATTAACAAAAACTCCCATCGCAGCGATGTGCATGGGCGTTGAGCTATTCGGACAAGATGCCTGGTTTTGTTACCTCATTGTTACCTTCATTGTTATCTATTTCTCCGGGAATAAAGGAATTTTCAAATCACAAACATGGGCAACTTACATGCCTAAACTCCCATTATAATATGTACCATTTCTTTTTCGACAACTATTCACAGTACAAAGAAACACGAATTCAAAAGCGTCGTTTTGACGAAAGTTTATGGCAAGAACTTATACAAGAATGGACAAAATCTCCCTATTTACAGGTAACGAAAATTGGGGAAACGTTTGAAAAAAGAGCGATTCATGAAGTGAAATTTGGCCAAGGTCCCATTCAAATTATTGCTTGGTCTCAAATGCATGGCGATGAAGCAACGGCAACCATGGCATTGTGCGATATATTCAACTTTATCAACTCAAATGACTCAAGATTTATTGAAATCAGGGAAATATTGCATCAGAATCTAAGCATTTCCTTCATACCTTATTTAAACGCGGATGGGGCTTCTCAATGGACTCGTGAAACGGCATTAGGAATTGATATGAACCGCGATGCTCAACATTGTTATAGCCCAGAAGCGAGATTATTATCTGATTGGGCAGACCGCATACAACCTACATTTGCCTTTAATTTACACGATCAAAATCGATTATACTCCGTAGGAAATTCGGCAAATCAAACGCACATTGCCTTCCTTGCAACGGCTGGAGATGAGGCAGGAACCTGGACAGATTCACGACTTCGCGCAGGTAAATTAGCCAATCGATTGACGCGATTAACACAAGAAAAAATACCCAATAAAGTAGCTAAATGGACCGACGAATTTAATCCACGTGCATTCGGAGATAACTTTCAAAAAAGAGGTTACGGATTACTTTTACTTGAGTCAGGTGGTGCAGGCTGGGACTTGGAAAAACAATCTTTACGCCAACTCAATGCGGCGATTTTATTAGATGCCTTTTACAGTATTGCAACAGGCACTTACCAACAAGAAGACATCGAAACGTATGAAGCTTTAGCGACAAACGAACGCCAAATATTCGACATAAAACTAACACAGGCACCTTTAGATTCAACAGGAAAAATTCGTGCTGACATTGGTCTAAACTTGAAAGAAACGGCAAGTGGACAGACACAAATTAATTACACTTGGACAGTCGAAGAAATAGGAGATCTTTCCAACATGCATGCATTAGAAACCCAAGACGCAAGCCAATGGATATTTGATCAACCGATACAATTAGGCCAAGAAATAAGTGATTTGATCTTTACAAAAGCAGGAGAAACCTCTTTTGATTTACGTACTTTTACAGCCAAAATAAAATAATATATGACATCATTACCCGTAATCATTATTGGAGTAAATCCATTTGCACTTGAAGTAGCACACATATTCCAACAAAATAACGTCGTAATCTATGGTTTTCTTGACGATGACCTTAAGAAAAAAGACACCATGATTGGTGAGATTCCTGTATTGGGAACAACTGAAGATGAAAGTTATTGGGGCTTAATTGGAAAGTCTTGTGCCGTATTTGTGGCATTGGAAAACCCAACCGAGCGTAAGAAAATGATCGAATTAATCGAAGAAGATCGCAAAACAAAACCGGTTCACGCGATACATCCAAGTGCGCAAATTGCCAATGTGAAGAGCTTAGCTTATGGAATATTCATTGGCGCGAATGTCGTGCTAGGAGCAGAAACAAAGATTGCAGATCACGTCATTATTGGACCAGGTACAATCATTGAAACAGGTGCAAGTATTGAAGAATTTAGTCAAATCGGCGCAGGTTCAGTTATCGGGAAAGAAGCACAAATCGATAAAAATGCATTTGTAGGAATTCACTCGACAATCGTTGGCAGCATTAAAATAGGGAAGGGTGCAACCATCGGAGCAGGCTCTGTTGTAATAGAAAATATTCCAGCTAGCAAGCGTGCTTTCGGAAATCCTGCCAAAATACTATAGTTTTTGTATGTTGTGTGGCTCAACAAGGTTCATAAAATGAAACCGCAAATACAGTTGGGCCACCACAATAACATCCTCCATGCAATAGGATTCAATCCGCGCTAAATTACCCTCTTTATAGTATACATCATGTACTTGGTCGCCCGAAAGATCTGATTTCGCGCCCTCAATTCCCATCATTTCAGCCAACAATTCCAAGGAAGTATAATTCTTTCGATCTCCAAATCGCCACATTTCCATGGTATCCTGGTGAATAATTTCCCATGGTTTTTTACCCTGAACTTGAAGGGCTTTGGGAATTTCAAGATTATTTGCCAACATTCTTCTACACAAATACGGAAAATCAAACTCTTTCCCATTGTGTGCCACAAGCGTCAATTCCTTGGACTTGTATGTCTTGTTAATAAATGCGCCGAACTCTTTTAGTAGCTCTTTCTCATCATGATGCGCAATGGTTTTCACCTTCATACTGAGCTGTTGGTCCTTATTGACATACAAAAAGCCCATTCCAATCACAATTACCCGGCCAAATTCAGCAAACAATGCTGCGCGATCAGCATACAGGTCTTCCAGGCTTAAGGCATCAATGTTGTATAAATTCTTCGCTTTTTTTAGCCAGAATTCTTGCATCTTTTCAGAAATCTGGGAAAAATCCGATTTTCCAGACACGGTTTCAATATCAAGAAAAAGCGTGTTTTTAAAGTTCATTCGTTTCTAGCTTAGGCAATGTTTCACGTGAAACATGTTGGGGTGTAAATAAGAAAAGCGCTTGAAGATTCGCTAAAACAAGGCGCTTAACTTCGTCCAAGTCCATCGTTTGGCCTAGCTCTTGCTGTAAAGAAGTTACGCCCTTAGTTGCAATACCACACGGCACGATATGTCCGAAATAGGATAGGTCAGTATTTACATTTAAGGCAAATCCATGCATGCTGATCCAACGAGAAGCCTTCACGCCAAAAGCACAAATCTTTCGTGGATTGTCAGATTCTGGGTCAATCCACACACCCGTCAAGCCTTCGATTCGCCCAGCCACCAAACCATAGTGGGCACATGTTCGCATGATGGCTTCTTCCAGCATGCGGAGATATAAATGAATATCCGTAAAAAAGTTTTCTAGGTCAAAAATAGGGTAACCGACCAGTTGGCCCGGCCCATGATAAGTAATATCTCCGCCTCGGTTGATCTTGAAAAAGCTAGCTCCAATGGTGTGCAAAAAAGACTCTTGCATCAACAAATGAGACTCGTCTCCGCTCTTTCCCAGGGTATAAACATGCGGATGTTCGCAGAACAAAAGAAAGTTGGGGGTAGGCTTCAAGTCCGACTCAGCCACATTTCGATTTGCCAATTTAATGCCGGCCGTATGCGCCATCAAGGACTCTTGGAGATCCCAGGTTTCCTTGTAGGGCACAAGTCCCAAATCAACAAATTGGACATTTTTATTTGGCATCGAGATTATCAGCTTACTGTTATGTTCGCCCCAAAGAAACCTGTTCTTTTGGGAAAGCAAATATACAAGAATGGCGAAACATTTAAGGCTTGGGAAAAGAGCAGAATATCTAGCAACTGATTATTTACGAAAACAGGGTTATTATATCCGTGACAAAAACTACCGAAGCGGCCAGGCAGAAGTAGATATTGTTGCGCAAAAAAGCCAACGGTTATTCTTCATTGAAATCAAATCAAAACATTCGATTTGCTATGGGGAACCCGAAGAACAAATAGGAAAAGGCAAAATTCGGCGCTATCACCACGCGGCAGAAAGCTTTCAATTGGAAGAAAAATGGCATGGCGAAATACAGTTTGATTCGATTTCCATTACTTTTTTTCCACAAGCTGTTAAAATCGAGCATTTCGAGGATGCTTTTTCGTAAATTCGCGGTTTAATAAACGAATATGATCAGTTTCCATACAGAAGACGTTTCTTTCAAGCTGCAAGACAAAATCAAGCACAAGCAATGGCTGCAAGCGGTTGCGAAAGAAGAGCAAAAAAAGATAGGAGAGTTGAATTATGTGTTTTGCTCCGACAGCTATTTATTGGAGATCAACCAGAATTATTTGCAACACGATACCTACACAGACATCGTGACGTTTGACAATTCGGATGACCCTAAAATAATTGAAGGAGACATCTTTATTTCCTATGATCGCATCCTGGAAAATGCGCAAAAATTTGGGACAGAAGAAAGCGAATTGAAACGCGTCATGGTGCATGGACTGTTGCATCTTTGTGGGTACAAGGACAAGGCGAAGGCCGACAAAGACCAGATGACGAATAAGGAAAATTACTATTTGGCAAAAAGATAATACGTGTTCCACGTGAAACATAAATGAAGATGATGCAGAATTCATATGACGTAATCGTAGTAGGAGCGGGGCATGCAGGCTGTGAGGCGGCGCATGCAGCAGCCCAAATGGGTTCAAAGGTGTTGTTGATTACGATGAACATGCAAACGATTGCCCAGATGTCCTGCAACCCGGCGATGGGGGGTGTGGCAAAGGGTCAAATCGTTCGTGAAGTAGATGCCCTAGGAGGGATGTCGGGAATCATTTCCGACAAAACTATGATTCAGTTTCGAATGTTGAATCGTTCGAAGGGGCCAGCGATGTGGTCGCCAAGATGCCAATCGGACCGCGCGCGTTTTGCAGAAGAATGGCGCTGGGCTTTGGAACAAAATGCCAATGTTGATTTTTGGCAAGATTCTGTGGAAGGCTTAATCGTTGAAAACAATGAAGTGAAAGGAGTGAACACCCGATTGGGAATGCAGTATTTTGCACCTACGGTTGTTCTAACGAATGGCACCTTTTTGAATGGCTTAATCCATATTGGGGAGAAACATTTTGGCGGAGGAAGAATGGCTGAACCTATGGCTGGGGGCATCACAGAACAATTGGTTCAATTGGGATTTGAAGCGGGTCGGATGAAGACAGGAACGCCACCGCGTGTGGATGGTCGGAGTTTAGATTATTCCAAAATGGAAGAACAAAAAGGGGATGAGAATCCAAGCTCATTTTCATATTTGACGAAGGCGCCAATCCAAGAGCAACGCTCATGTTGGATTACACATACGAATGAAAAAGTACACGAGGTGCTTCGCAAAGGATTTGATCGAAGTCCGATGTTTGCAGGAAGAATCAAAGGCTTAGGTCCGCGCTATTGTCCGTCCGTAGAAGATAAAATCAATCGCTTTGCCGATAAAGATTCCCACCAAATTTTCGTAGAACCGGAAGGGTGGAATACCGTTGAAATTTATGTGAATGGATTTTCAACATCACTTCCGGAAGACATTCAATTCGAAGCAATCCGCTTGATCCCAGGATTTGAAAATGCGAAAATGTTCCGACCGGGTTATGCGATCGAATACGACTATTTCCCACCGACGCAATTGAACGCGACCTTGGAAACAAAGCGTGTTTCGGGTTTATTCTTTGCCGGACAAATTAACGGAACGACAGGCTATGAGGAAGCTGCTTGCCAAGGATTAATGGCCGGTATCAATGCACACCAAAAAGCACACCAAAAAGAGCCCTTTACTTTATCGAGATCGGAGGCTTATATTGGCGTTTTGATTGACGACTTAATCAACAAAGGTACGGATGAACCATACCGCATGTTTACTTCACGCGCAGAGTTTAGAACCTTATTAAGACAAGATAATGCCGATGAGCGCTTAACAGAAAAAGGCTTCGGCTTGGGATTAGCAACGCAAGAACGTTTGGATACTTACCTGAACAAAAAGAAACAAGTAGCTGCGTTAATTGAAACCATTCAAACAACGAAAGTGAAGCCTGCAGAAATCAACGATTGGTTGCAAGAACAAGGTACAGCAACATTGAAAGAGGGGGCACCGCTGATTAATTTATTGAAGCGTTCCGACTTAAGTTTTGAACAAATTCTCCAACACGAAATTGGCCAAAGTATTAAAGAAGCATATTCGCAAGAAGTACTCGAGCAAGTTGAAATTATTGTCAAGTATGAAAGCTATATTGAGAAAGAACGCTTGATGGTAAATAAGATGAAGAGCATGGAAGATTTGGCGATTCCGGCGAGCTTCGATTATGACAAAATCAAAACCTTGTCCACCGAGTCGCGCATTAAACTTAAATCGATTCGTCCACAAACCATTGGTCAAGCAAGCCGCATCTCAGGAGTGTCTGCCGCTGACGTTTCGATTTTACTTTTATTTATGGGTCGTTAATTATGGAAACATTACAAAACTGTCCGGCATGTGGTGCGTCAGAAATGACGACACATTTACAGGCCAAAGACTATACCGTCTCAAAAAACACTTTCACAATTGTTCGTTGTGCAGCCTGTGATTTACTCTTCACGAATCCACGACCGGAAGCAGAACAAGCGGGCTATTTTTACCAATCGGAGAATTACATCTCCCACAGCAATACGCAAAAAGGATTCATCAATAAGCTTTACCATGCGGTTCGAAAAATAACCTTGAAACAAAAAACAAATTTGATTCAAGGCGATCAACAAGGGACTAAATATCTATTGGATATCGGTTGTGGCAATGGGCACTTTTTACATGCTTGTCAACAAGACGGATGGAATACCTTTGGCATGGAACTCGATCCTGAAACAGCAGCACGTGCAGCAGCATTAACAGGTCAAAGCATATTCCCAAATTTACAAGCCATCCCCGATGAGCCTCAATTTGAATTGATCAGTTTGTGGCATGTATTAGAACATGTGTATGAAATCGACGCCTATTTTGAGTTCTTCAAAAAACGCATTAATCCAGGCGGTAAATTGCTTTTAGCCTTACCCAATTCGAAATCTTTTGATGCGGATTATTTTAAAGAATTTTGGGCGGCCTATGATGTTCCACGTCATATTTATCATTTCAATCCAGAAACAATTCAGTCGATTGCCAAAAAACACGGATTTAAATTAGCCAAACAACACGGCCAAATTTTCGACAGTTTTTACATTGCCCTGTTGAGTCACGAATACAAAACCGGAAGCAAGAAATTAATCGCTTCATTTTTCGTCGGCCTTTGGTCAAACCTAATAGCCTATTTCAAAACAGGTAATTATTCGAGTAATATCTATATTTTTGAACATGCCTAAATTCGTGCAAAAACTCGCATTCGTCACATTTATCCTGTTCATCAGCTTGAGCATGTTTCAGCGTTGTGCACAAACGGCAAGTCCTCCGGGCGGAAAAAAAGATACCTTAACGCCCAAAATTGTAACTAGTATTCCGCTAAACAAAAGCAAAAATTATACCGGAAAGAAAATCGAATTGAATTTCAATGAATATGTAACAATTAGAAATTTGAATCAAGAATTATTGATCACTCCGAATGTGGGACCTTATGAAACACGTATCCGACCTACGGGCGTGACTTTACTATTGGACTCCACACTACATAAAAACACAACCTATACCTTCAATTTCCGAAACGCGATTGAAGATATGTCGGAGCGCAATAAAGGCAAAAACATCAAGCTCGTTTTCAGTACGGGATCCGATATTGATTCTTTACAAATCAACGGCCAGGTGAAACATTTGGAGACAAATAAAAAGCTAGAATCTATTTTGGTTGGCCTATATCCTTACACGGATACCTTGCGCATTGATCAGGCAAAGCCATACTATTTTACGAAAACAGATACGTCTGGAAATTACCAAATAGAGAACATTGCAGCTGGTAAATATTACATGGCGGCATTTAATGACATCAACAATAATTTGGTTTATAATTCAAACAAGGAACCTGTTGATTTCATCACACAAAACTTTATTGATTTAAAGAAAAGTCAAACGCAGGATTTTAAAATTGCTTTGCAAAATCAAGATCCCTTAAAAATAAGTAAGACGACGAGCACAGCTAAAACGGTTTTATATGAATTATCGAGGGGTGTAAAATCGATTGAGCTCCAACCGAAAAATCTGTCATATCAAATTGAATCATACCGAAACCTACGATTCTATGTGGGAAACGTGGAACATCAAGATACTGTTCGTATATCAGCTATCGTAACGGATTCATTGAACCGGGTGACAACATTAGCTTTGAAGCTAAAATTTAGAGAGCCTAATAAGAAAGAAAAGGTTGTCAATACACCTTTACGTATGGAAGTATTTCCAGCAAGCAATCATTTGTTAAGTCCTGAGGATTCGATTGTGATCAAATTTCAAAAACCAATCGCTTTGATAAACACGAAAGCAATCTCGTTCGTAACAGGCCCTGATGAAGAGATTCAATTACCCGACGAGGCCTACAACTGGAATAGCTATGTGAATGAATTAAGCATTCAGAAGGCTTATTTGCCTTTGCGCAATCGTTTTGAATTGAAATTTGCGAAGCATGCTTTTGTCAGTGTGGAAAAAGATTCCTCCCAAATATTTACTCAAGCATTTGAATTTCAAGATTTAGAAAATTATGGAAGTATTTCAGGGAGTATCAACACACCTAAAGGAAAACATCTCTTTCAGTTAATCAAATCGGATACGAAGGCTTTGGCATACCAACAAACAGGAGAAAACACATTCAACTTTCCACACGTGGAACCCGGTTTATATGAATTACGTGCTATCGAGGATCGCAATGGAAATGGACTTTGGGATTTAGGCAACTTTAAAACAAAAGAAAAGCCTGAGTCGATCTATTTCTTCCCAGGCAAGATCAAATTGAAGGCCAACTTCCAGATCAGCGATGTGTTGATAAGTACCCAATAAACCCCCATTTTATCCACAATAGCTGTGGACGAATGTGGATAAAATTTCATACCCTGTGGAAAATGTGTATAAGTCCACACTTATCCACGTAATACGGAAACCTTATCCACAAGTTGATAAGTTATTTAAAATTATCAACTTCCTGATTAATAGCATATTACAAATCAAATTCTGACTTATCCACATATCCACAGAGAACAACAAAGAGAAACAAAGAAAAGATTTTAAAAAGTTTTTCTTTTTTTAATTTATATGTGTGGATAAATGAAATCTACCGGTTGACGCAGGTGAAGTATGCAATTTTTGATGTTATATTGATATTTTACCCTAAAAAAATATTTAATTAAGATATAATAGCATATTTATACCCCACGAATTGTGGATAACTTGTGGACAATAAATACTTGTGTACAAAATAATCGTTTAAAAGTGCAAATCGAGGAGCTGATTTGTTAACTTTGATATTCATTACCAACAAACTCAATCATGCTTGAATTTTCAAATTTCACCCGCGTATTTGATTTACTGCCGATTTACGATCAGCTTCATAAATCGGATTTGTTTTGCTTGAAGCGAAATGGCGAATGGCGAAAATATAGTTCGGAAGAAACTTTGGATATCATTCAAGATGTTGCTTTGGGACTTTTGGCTTTAAAGATTAAACCAGGAGATAAAATTGCCATCATATCGGGCAATCGGCCGGAATGGAATTTTGTTGATTTTGCTATTCAATTGATTGGTGCTGTTTCTGTGCCGATGTACCCAACCATAACTGTGGAAGATTATGCATTCATTTTTGAGAATGCGGAAGTGAAGTATGTGTTTGTGGAGGGAGAAGAATTATATTTTAAAGCGAAAGAGGCTGCGAAAGGAAATCGCAAGATTAAGAAGGTCTTTACTTTCGACCCAGTTGAGGGAGCTGCCATGTGGACTGATGTGAAAGATGCAGGTTTTGGTCAAGATCGTTCGCCATTGAAAGCTTTGAAAGATGCGGTGAAACCAAGTGATTTATTGACCTTAATTTATACATCGGGAACAACCGGTCGGCCAAAAGGAGTCATGTTGACCCATCACAATATCGTTTCCAACGTAAAAGCGTTAATTCGTGGAAAGTTTTTTGATTTACATGCGACAGATCGCGCATTAAGCTTTTTACCACTTTGTCATATTTACGAGCGGACCGACATTTACATGTACATGTCTTATGGTGTTTCGGTGTATTATGCTGAAAGCATGGATACGATTGCAGATAATATCAAAGAAGTTAAGCCGTCCATGTTTGCTTCGGTTCCAAGATTATTAGAGAAAGTTTACGATAAGATTTTAGCCAAAGGCAATGAGTTAACGGGTATCAAACGTAAATTATTTTTTGGCGCGATTGAATTTGGATTGCAATATGACCCGATGGTTCCGTTGGGTTTCGTGGATTCCATCAAATTAGCAGTTTATCGGAAATTGATTTTCAGTAAATGGCGTGAGGCCTTAGGTGGAAATGTGCGTTTGATTGCTTCAGGGTCCGCTGCCTTACAACCTCGTTTATCACGTGTTTTCTGGGCGGCTGGAGTACCTGTCAGTGAAGGATATGGGTTGACGGAGACCTCTCCAGTTATTTCGGTATCTCAAGTTAATCCCCCCGATTTCCGCATCGGTTGTGTGGGAACTTTGGTAGATAGCATGGAATTGAAAATCGCGGAGGACGGAGAAATTTGTGTACGTGGGGATTCGGTGATGGTCGGATACTACAAAAATCCAGAAGCAACGGCTGAGGCTGTAGATAAAGACGGTTGGTTCCACACGGGCGATATCGGTGAAATGGTGGAAGGTAAGTATTTGAAAATTACGGATCGTAAAAAAGAAATTTTTAAAACTTCGGGTGGTAAGTATGTAGCACCACAGTTGGTGGAAAATAAACTAAAAGAATCTGCATTTATCGAACAATGTATGGTGGTAGGAGAAGGTCAAAAATTCCCTGCGGCATTAATTATCCCTGAATTTGCTGCTTTAGGTGTTTGGTGCAAGCAACATGGAATACCAGTTGGTACGCCTGAGGAATTGATCAACAATAAAGATGTTTTTCGAAAACTGGAGGAAGAGGTAATGTCCACCATGGGTTCTGTGGCCAAATATGAACAGGTTAAGAAATTCGTTTTATTACCTCGTTTGTTTACGGTTCAAGATGGTGAAATTACTCCTACGTTGAAGTTGAAGCGCAAAGCCATTTATGCTAAACACGAAAAAGCCATTTTGGCATTGTATGAATAAAATAACGTGTTTTAACGAATTAGTTTTAGTGCTCTGCTAAAATTTCGTAATTTTGAGGTTTGAAAAAATATTCCGCAAGGAGTCATTAAATTGGATGTATGTCACAGCATAAAAAAGTAGCCTTAATTACGGGTATTACAGGTCAGGATGGAGCCTATTTGGCAGAATTGTTGTTGAGTAAAAATTATGTAGTTCATGGGATTAAGCGTAGAAGTTCTTTGATCAATACGCAACGAATCGATCATTTATACGAAGATCCGCATGTCGATTCATCCAATTTCCACTTGCATTATGGTGATTTAAGTGACTCAACGAATATCATTCGCATCATTCAAGATGTTCAACCTGATGAAATTTACAATTTAGGTGCGATGTCGCATGTCAAAGTTTCTTTTGACGAACCTGAATATACAGCGCAAGTAGATGGAATCGGTACTTTGCGTATTTTGGAAGCCGTTCGTTTATTGGGTTTAACGAAGAAAACAAAGATTTATCAGGCGTCTACGTCGGAATTATATGGCTTGGTACAAGAAGTACCTCAGTCAGAAAAAACACCTTTTTATCCACGCTCTCCGTATGCCGTTGCTAAATTATATGGCTATTGGATTACGGTGAATTACCGTGAAGCTTATGATATGTTTGCGGTGAACGGAATTTTGTTCAACCACGAGTCTCCATTGCGTGGAGAAACTTTTGTAACGAGAAAAATCACACGTGGAGTGGCGCAGATTGCGATGGGCCAACAAGATAAATTGTATTTAGGAAACTTAGATGCGAAACGCGACTGGGGACATGCCAAAGATTATGTTGAGGCAATGTGGTTGATTTTGCAACAAGAAAAACCGGAGGACTTTGTCATTGCGACAGGAATTACGACAACCGTTCGTGATTTTATCCGCATGGCGTTTAGTGAGGTTGGTATCGAAATTAAATTTACAGGCGAAGGTGTGAATGAAATTGCTACGATTGCAGCTTGCAATAATCCTTTGTACCAAGTAGAAATTGGCAAAGAGGTTGTAGCTGTTGATCCACGTTATTTCCGCCCTACAGAAGTGGAATTGTTGATCGGTGATCCTACCAAAGCGAAGGAAAAATTAGGTTGGAAATTGCAATATGATTTACCGGCTTTGGTGAAAGATATGATGGCTTCCGACGTACAATTATTTACCAAATAAGATGAATCCATCGATTGCGATAATAGGTTTGGGCTATGTGGGATTCCCGCTGGCTGTGGAGTTTGGAAAGATTTATCCAACCTTGGGTTTTGATATCGACGCTTCGCGTATTGATGAATTAAAGTCGGGGGTGGATCGCACTCAAGAAGTTAATGCTGCCCAATTAGCGGAATCGAAAAACTTGCGTTTTTCTTCGCAAGTGTCGGATTTAGCGTCCTGCAATACCTTTATTGTTACGGTTCCTACGCCTATCGATCATTTCAAAAAGCCTGATTTGAGTCCTTTGTTAAAGGCATCTGAGATGATTGGAAAGGTCTTGAAAAAAGGTGACGTGGTGATTTATGAATCCACGGTTTATCCAGGTTGCACGGAAGAAGATTGTGTGCCGGTGCTGGAGAAACATTCGGGATTGGTGTTTAATCAGGATTTTTTCTGTGGTTATTCGCCAGAGCGCATTAATCCAGGTGATAAGGTCAATACATTAACGAAGATCAAAAAAGTAACTTCAGGTTCTACGCCGGAAATCGCGGAGTGGGTGGATCAATTATACAAATCGATTATCGTTGCTGGCACGCACAAGGCCTCATCGTTAAAGGTTGCTGAGGCGAGTAAAGCGATTGAGAATGCCCAGCGCGATGTCAATATTTCCTTTGTCAATGAGCTTTCCTTGATCTTTGATCGGATGGGCATTGATACGACTGAGGTCTTAGAAGCAGCCGGAACGAAATGGAATTTCTTGAATTTTAAGCCTGGTTTAGTGGGCGGCCACTGTATTGGGGTCGATCCGTACTATTTATTGCATAAATCGGAGAGTTTGGGCTATTATCCGCAGGTTATTCTATCCGGCCGACGAGTGAATGACAACATGGGAATTTTTGTTGCCAATAAATTGGTCAAATTACTCATTCAAAAAGGCAAGAAAATCGGCGGTGCCAAAACCTTAATGTTGGGCATCACGTTCAAAGAAAACTGTCCAGATATTCGAAATTCGCGGGTAGTGGATATTTACAAAGAGTTGGTTGATTTCGGCATGGAAGTGGACGTCTATGATCCTTGGGCGAATGCTAAAGAAGTAAAGCATGAGCACGGAATTAGTCTTGTTTCGGAATTAGGTCAGTCCTATGATGCCATTGTGTTAACGGTGGCGCACCGGGAATTTTTGGATCTAGCCTTCGGCGAATTAAAAGCCAAAGACGGGGTGCTTTTTGATATCAAATCAATTTTAGATAAATCCATCGTAGACGCTCGATTATAAGATGGCCTGGTATGCGGTTTACACGAAATCTCGCACAGAGAAAAAAGTGGCCTTGCGTCTAAAGGAAGCAGGAATCGAGGCCTATTGTCCCGTAAATAAGCGCGAAAAACAGTGGTCGGACCGACGAAAAGTCACCGAGGAGCCCCTTTTTCGTTCATACGTTTTTGTCAATATTGATTTAGAAAAACAAAGCGCAACAGTTCGTCGGACCCTGGGCGTTGTCAATTTTGTCTATTGGTTACAAAAGCCAGCCGTCATTCAAGACGATGAGATTCTGGCGATTAAACAATTTTTATCGGAGCATGCAGCCGTTGAGGTATTTGGAAATACCCTTCAAGTAGGCGATTTTATTACCATTGATGCGGGAGCATTAAAAGGCCAAAAGGCGGAAGTGATGGGGATTAAAAATCGGCACGAAGTGCGAATACGGATTGATTCCTTGGGATTTGAGTTGGTGGCGAGGGTGGAGTAATTCTCATATTGTAGAGACGCGATACTTCGCGTCTTTCTTATAACCTCAGGCATTAGTTCGGGGAACAGACGCGAGGTATCGCGTCTCTACAAAAATGCGAAGCCTCGCGCCACTACAAATAATGCCCCCTTAAACTCAATATAAGGATGGAATTGTTGGTTATCTCGTAAATGATTCGGTGTTTAGCATTGATACGTCTGGACCAACAACCCGCAAGTTGAAATCGAAGTTTTTCAGGTTTCCCGATTCCCCTAAATGCGTCTTGTTGTATGGAATCTAATAAAGCTTCAATCCTTTTTAATATCAATTTCTGGCCTGTGAACTTCCAATACTCCAAATCTAATAGCGCTTGTGGTGATAGTATTATTTCCACAACATTTCCGGCGTAAATTTGATAAAATTGCCCTCTTCAATATTACGTTTTCCATCGAGAACCTTTTCAACAATTGCCGGATCATATTTTGAATCTAATTCTTCATATGGGATATTGTTTTCGCGTAGCCATTGAGTCAAGGCTAATCGCTGTTTTTTATCCTTTGGAAAGATTTGGATTCTTCTTTTCATAATCAAATGTAACGTTTTTTTGGTTTTATGAGCTAGCATTTTGTAGTGGTTAAGGTTGTTTGACAAATGTACTTTATACTTCATTTGTGGTCAATTCGATAATCGAATTCGTTATAAATAATCAGTATGTTGGTTAACCGTTTGTCAGAATTGTAGAGATGTGATAATCGCGTTAATATGTTAAGAAAGACGCGAGGTATCGCGTCTCTACATATTGCTCCCACTCTAAGTCTATCGCGTCTCCACAGATTTCTTAATTCTTTTTTCGTATTTTGCAGGCCTAAAACCGATTTCATGCGTCTTTGCGCCTTCATATTTGTATTGTTGCTAGCCTTCGGCGCTCAAGCGCAGGAAAAAAAAGAACCCAGCATTGAGTTAGGCATGGGATTAACTTCGGGAACTTACACCCCATTCTGGTTGCGCGCAAATCAATATGGAGCCGTACCAACCAAAGAAAGTTATGCTACCGCAGGGGTGTCATTTGGTGATTTTTTCAAAGTAAATAAGCGAATAAGTTGGGGTTATGGTGTAAAGGCTTTGGTTAATTTATCCGAAACCAAAGCTGATGTTTTGTTGCAAGAGGCATATTTGAAAGGCAAATTTGGCATATTTGAATTACAAGCTGGTCGCAAGAAACAAATCCAAGGCTTAGTAGACTCGACGCTCAGTTCAGGATCATATATTTGGTCGGGCAATGCACTTCCTATGCCCATGATTAATCTAGTCGTTCAGGATTATTGGGCACCTAAATTCGTTAACGGCGTCGTAGGTTTTAAGGGTAATTTCGCGCATGGGTGGTTTGAAAACCAACGAAGCGATGTGGCAGATTTTTATTTGCATCAAAAGTCATTTTATGGCCGATTAGGCAAGCCCAATTGGTTATTTAAATTTTACGGTGGATTTAATCATCAAGTGCAGTGGGGAGGAACATTAAAATATCCGGATCCCTATAACATCGCGGCACACAATGGAAAGATTGCTACCGGCTTGAAAGAATACATCTATATGATTACCGGCCAGAGTATGAATGTAGTTGGTGGAGATACCGCAACCTATGGCGTTAACGATGGTTGGAATCGTTTGGGCAATCACCTAGGTTCTGTGGATATCGGAATGGAAATAGATGGGAAGAAAGCAAAAGTATTCTTCTATCGCCAAAGTTTCTATGAAGACGGATCGCTGTATTATGGAAATAATATTACCGACGGTTTGCATGGGATTGCCTTCACAAGAAAGGCAGACCAAGGTTTATTGAAACTTGTTATTGAATATTTTAATGCGACGTCTCAAGGAGGTTCCGGCGGCGCTACGAATGTTGGCTATCTAAGGGGACAGGATAACTATCAAAATAATAGTGTTTATCGCGAAGGATGGACCTATATGGGACATGGGATCGGAACGCCACTCATGACATTGGACTCTGAAACAGACCTTTCTCCTGGGAATGCTGTGTATTTCGATAATAGTCGGGTTGAAACTTTTTATGTTGCTGCCAGTGGAAAATGGGGCGAAAATGAAGTTCTAATCCGAGGGAGTTTATCCAATGCAATTGGGTCCTATGGAAACGAATATACCAATGCCCTCAAGCAGGTATCTGTTGGTGTACAATGGCAACGACCTGTCCAATTGATGGGATACGATGCGCATTTGAAGGCGTCGCTTGGCGCCGACAAGGGTCTTTGGAAACCGGATGTTATCGGAGGAAATGTCTCGTTGGTTTTGCCATTGAACTAGCCAAAGAACAAATAGCTCACCCAAATCGCGGTGGCGATTCCAACAAAATCTGCAACCAATCCCGCCCACAAGGTATAGCGAATATTGCGCACCTGGACAGATCCGAAATACAAGGCCACGACGTATAATACGGTTTCTGCTGAACCTTGGAATACACAAGATAAGCGCCCCACAAACGAATCAGACCCAAAGGTCTTCATTGTATCAATCATCATCGCGCGCGATCCACTTCCACTCACCGGGTGCAACAAGGCGGTAGGCATTGCATCCACCCAACGGTTATCAATGCCCGACAAATCCACGAGGTATTTAATTCCGTCAACCATATAGCCTAATACGCCCGAATTACGCAGGCAAGAAATCGCGACTAATAGCCCCACTAAATAAGGAATGACTTTCACGGAAGTCTCAAATCCGCCTTTAGCGCCCTCCACAAACGTTCCGAAAATGTCAATTTTCTTGCGCATTCCTGCGGCAATGAAAGAGAAAATCAGCAAGAATAGAAAGCCATTCGAGAAGACTTTAGACTGCATTTCGATGGCCTCTTTGGGTAAGGAACTGAAGTACCACAGGATGGCTCCGAGAAAGGCGGTTAGGCCGGCCAACCAAGCGAAAAGTACAGGTTCTAATAAGTTGATTTTCTGTTTGATGGAAACAAAAATCAGACCCGTAATTGTCGTTGCATAAGTTGCCATGAGGCAAGGAATGAAGATATCAGAGGCGTCCTGCGCTCCGTAAATAGCCCGTTGGGCCATGATACTCAAGGGTATCAACACAGGGCCAGCTGAATGCAGAACCAAGAACATGATTTGAGAATTGGAGGCCGTATCTTTATCGGGGTTAACTTCTTGTAAGCTCTGCATGGCTTTTAGCCCAAATGGCGTCGCTGCATTATCCAAACCCAATAAATTGGCCGAAAAATTCATGATCATTTGCCCGTGAACTGGATGGTCTTTGGGAATCTCTGGAAACAAACGAGTGAAAAAAGGTCCGATGCGTTTGGCTAAAAATTGAATCGCTCCCGCCTTCTCTCCTACTTGTAAAATTCCCATGAAAAAAGTCATAACACCTGCCAAAGGCAAGGCAATTTTCATGACGGCTAGTTCGGCGGAATCGAACATGCCATCTACGAGGATTTTGAATATTTCGGCATTTCCAAAGAAGAGATATTGAATGACTGCGACCACAAAAGCCACACCGAAGAATAAAAACCAAATCCAATTTAATGCCATAGGGTCGAGGAAATTTGGTTAAATTTAGGCAAAATCTCTGATTATTATGCGCACGATTGCCTTCGTCCTCTTCTCCTTTGCTGCCTGGGCACAAAAAACGACCTGTTCGTATGAGCTTGCCATGGAAAAACAAGGCTTGCTTGAGGTTACATCAAATGCCCCCGGGGTATTGGTGGAATTGAAATATGGGACTGTGGATAATTTCATGGGCAAGGATGTTTATGGTTGTCTGCGACATGCCTATGTGCAAAAACCGGTTATGTTGATGCTTCAAAAAGCACAGGCCGCGCTAGAAAAGAAACACCCAGGATTTCATTTATTGATTTACGATGCCGCACGTCCCCTATCCATTCAATGGGTGCTTTGGAATACGCTGACACAATATCCGCCTTCGGAGCGTCAAAAATACGTGGCAGATCCCAAGCAACATTCCATTCATAATTATGGATCTGCTTTGGATTTAACGGTGGCGGATGCGAACGGAAAGCCCTTGGACATGGGAACGAAATATGATTTTTTTGGCGATTTGGCTTATCCTTCCAAGGAGCAGGTGTTTTTGGCATCAGGCCAACTAAGCCAAAAAGCCTATCAAAACCGACTAATTTTGCGGGAAGCTATGCAAGCAGCGGGCTTTATGCGGATTGAATTTGAATGGTGGCATTTTAATGCTTTTTCACGTGCGGAGGCGAAACGCCGTTTCCCTGTTGTGCAGTAATCGCGGATTTTATCAGCGACTCTTGCCGTTTATCCAAAAATCAAACTTGCACAAAACGCATTTGTGTATTATTGTGAACTAATTCTATCGACGCCTATGTCTATTAAAAAATACCTTTCGCTTACCTTGTTGGCAGGATTGTCCTGGGGAGCTCACGCGCAAACCGCCATTCAAGGCAATGCGCAGGTGGTTCATTTGAGTTTAAGCCAAGCCGTGGACATCGCGCTGCAGCATAATTTGACGGTGAAGTCTTATGAGGTGAACTTGAAGAATGCGGAGTTGACATACCAACAAGCGAAATACAATCAATTGCCATCTTTGGGGGGAAATATTAATCAATCGGCGAGTTTTGGTCGGTCGATTAACCCCTATACCAATGGTTATGATTCGCGTAATATCAATTACAACAATGTGGGCTTGAATGCGAATATGACGCTATTTAATGGTGGTCAGTTGCGCAATACGGTCATGCAAAATGAATTTTCATTGAAGGCGACACAGCAGGATTTGCAATCGATGCGGGAAAATATTGCTTTGCAGGTGGTGCTTTCGTATTTGTCTATTTTGAATGCGGAGGATCAATTATCGATTGCCAAAGCACAGACGGAAATCACCAAATTACAGATTGAGCGTACGCAGAAATTAGTGACTGCAGGTACTTTGCCGATATCGAATGTCTTGGATTTGAAGGCGCAGTTGGCGAATGAAGAATCCAATGTCGTGTCTTTCCAAAGTACCTTGGACATCAACAAATTGACCTTACAGCAATTATTGAATGATTCGAGCATTCGGGCATTTGATTTGCAACGCATTCAAGTGCCGGTTCCTTCTTCGAAGGCTTATGATTTATCGGTCGATGCGATATATGCCAAAGCCTTGGACATTCAGCCCTTGGTTCGTGCCGCGGATTTCCGTGTGCAAGGAGCCGCGAAAGGCGTGGATGTTGCGAAAGCCTTACGCCTCCCTACCCTATCAATGAGTGGAAGCTGGTCGGCGAATCAATCGAATGCATTGAAGTCGGTGGAATTATTAGGAACCCAAACGGTGAACTTAGGATCTGTGGCGATTGCTGGAACAAATTATCCGGTTTCAACAGTACAGCCGAAATATGGTGAAGGGTCGACGGTGGATTATTTTGATCAATTGAATAACACGCAAAACAAGGTGGTTTCCTTGAATTTAAACATTCCGATTTTTGCCAAATATGCGAATCGCACGCGGGTGATGCAGGCGGGATTGCAGAAGCAAAATGCAGAAATTGAGGCAGAAAAAGCTCGTTTGACTTTACGTCAAAATATTGAGCAGGCTTATGTCAATATGGTAAATGCGGCGAATAAGTTTGAGGCATCGTCCCAACAAGTTTCGGCCTTGGAGGAAAGTTTCCGGGCGTCAGAGAGTCGTTTTAATGCGGGAACGATTGATTTTGTGAGCTATAATTTACAGAAGACGAATTTGGATAAGGCGCGTTTGGCCTTGATTCAAGTGAAATATGATTTTGTGTTTCGGACGAAGATTTTGGATTATTACCAAGGGAAAAGTTTGACTTTTTAGTGCTAAATAGTAGAGACGCGATACTTCGCGTCTAAATAATAAAACATTAAAGGATTTATTTAACAAAAGACGCGAGGTATCGCGTCTCTACAATAATTAAGATTATGAATAACAAAAAAACATGGATGATCATCGCAGGTGTGGTGATATTGATTTTTGGAGGCTTGGCTTTGGCAAAGAAAATGGAGTGGATTGGGAAGGCGGAGCCTACGGAGGTAGAATATGCCAAAGTTGTGAAGGCTACGATCGTGGAGAAGGTTTCTGCTTCAGGTAAGATTCAGCCAGAGGTTGAGGTGAAGGTGTCTCCGGATGTGTCTGGGGAGATTGTATCCTTGAAAGTTGCCGAGGGAGATTCTGTGGTTGCAGGTCAAGAATTATTGAAGATTCGTCCGGACAACTATGTGTCTTTGTTAGCACGTGCGGAGGCGCAGGTGAATGCGATGAAGGCTAGTTCAGAGCAGAGTAAGGCGGTATTAGCACAAAGCGAAGCTCGATTGAGCAAGGCGAAAATTGACTTTGATCGGAATAATCGCTTGCACAATGATAAGGTGATTTCGGATTCAGATTTCGATCAATTCCAGTCGGCATATTTAGTTGCAAAACAAGATTTAGAGGCGGCGAAGGCGAATGTGAAGGCGGCCAACTTCAACGTAAAATCTGCGGAGGCTGCGTTTAAAGAGGCGAAAACGAATTTAACGAAGACGACGATTTATGCGCCACAGAGTGGGATTATTTCGAAGTTGAATGTGGAATTGGGTGAGCGCGTGGTAGGAACTTCACAGATGGCGGGAACGGAGATGTTGCGCATCGCGAATTTGAATAACATGGAAGTGCGTGTGAATGTGAATGAGAATGACATTACGCGGGTGAGTTTGGGTGATACGGTATTGATCGATGTAGACGCATTCTCTTCGTCTGAGCGTAAGTTCAAGGGCGTGGTGTACGAAGTGGCTAGTTCGGCAAATTCGTTGGGTACAGCGCAATCGGTTACGACGGATGCTGTAACGGAATTTGAGGTGAAGATTCGCGTGTTGCGCAGCTCTTATGCGGATTTGATCCAAGGAAAATTATCGTATCCTTTGAAGCCAGGCATGACGGCATCGGTGGAGATTTTGACAAATACCAAAACGAATATTTTAACGGTGCCTTTGTCGGCGGTAACCACACGCGAATTAGGTGCACCAGCGGAAGCAAAAGAAGGCGAAGAGAAGCCAGCAGATGGAGCAGCGGTAACCACACAGGACGATGCGAATGCGGCGAAGAAACGTAAGGAGAGCACGAAAGAGGTGGTATTTGTGGAAGAGAAAGGTAAGGCTAAGCAAGTCGTTGTGAAGACGGGAATATCAGACTTTGAGAACATCGAGATTATCTCGGGCTTGAAGGAAGGCCAGGAGATCATTTCGGGTCCTTATGCGACGGTTGCGAAGAAGTTGAAGGATGGCGAAGTCGTGAAGAAAAAGGAGGCCAAGAAAGCGGATAAGAAATAATTTCAAAAAAAATGGGGGGCAATCTTGCATTTAATGAATTGTCCCCCTATTTTTGCAGTCCCAATAGGAACAAAATTCCTTCTTAGCTCAGTTGGTTAGAGCACATGACTGTTAATCATGGGGTCCCTGGTTCGAGCCCAGGAGAGGGAGCAAGCCGATCAGAAATGATCGGCTTTTTTGTTTTTTATCTTAGCACCTATCATTTAACACATCACCCTTGAAATGAAGTATCTGTTTCTTCATTTCCTTTATCTCCTTCAACTTTTGGTCTAAAGAAATCAACTTTTCATCAAGTATTTCCAGTTTTTGTGCTTTGCTATATTTTTGGTTATACCATGCATCAATCATTAGACCTATTTCCTTGATGGTAAACCCCACCGATTTGGCATCATGGATGAACTCCAATTTTTCAACGGTCACCTCATCGTAGTGATAGTAATTATTCGATTTAACCGTTTCATTTTGTTTGCCTTCAATCAAGCCCGACTTTTCATAGAAGCGGATGGTATGCGCAGAAAGCCCCGTTCTTTTAGATAGTTCATTTATAAGCATGTAACAAATATAGAGGATTAAAAATAAATGTCAACCATAGACTATGCTCTAATGTTGTAGGTTTGGAATTATGACAATAGATTTGCTCAAAATCAAACAATTAAAGGATGAATAAGAACATTTTAATTACCGGGACGTCTAGTGGCATAGGAAAGGCAACTGTTTATGAATTCGCTAACAGGGGCTGGAATGTGATTGCTACCCAACGAAATCCGGAAACCGAAACAGATTTCAATCAGTACCCCAATGTAAAATTATACGCATTGGACGTAACTAACCTAGCAAGTGTTCAAATGGCGATGTCGTTTGCGCAAAAGGAGTTTGGTAAAATTGATGTGGTTGTGAACAACGCAGGTTACGGCGTAGATGGAACTTTCGAAGCCATGTCAGATGAAATTATTGAAAAACAATTTAATACGAACGTCTTCGGATTAATGCGTGTCACAAGGGAAGCGATTCAAATGATGAGACCAAAGGGAGGCGGAACTATTATTCAAATTTCTAGTATGGGTGGTAAAATTACCTTTCCCCTTTACAGTATATACCATGCGACTAAATTTGCAGTTGAAGGCTTTACAGAGTCCTTACATTATGAGTTAAATCAATTTAATATTAAAATGAAACTCATCGAACCAGGTCCAATTGTGACAGAGTTTTATGGAAGAAGTCGTCAGTTTATTAAACCTACTGACACCAATCAATATGACAGGTTTATTCAAAAGTTTAATGAAGCGGCAGAAAAAGTAATGAAAGACGCCGAAGGCCCAGAAGTGGTGGCCAGAATGATCTTTAAGTCTGCAACTGACAATAGTAATCAAATTCGTTATGCTGTAGGTAAACCAGGCCCCATGCTGTTAATGCTAAGAAAGATACTTTCGGATAAGTGGTATTTTTGGATGGTGAGGAAAAGTTATAATCTTTAAATGTATAAGCCGACCACCCTTGGTCGGCTTTTTTGTTTGTTATTTGTTCCCTTTTCCTTTTTGGGAACATGTTTATTCGATGGCACATTTGTCGCCTGACTGGAATAAACTATCTTGATTCTTGAAGTTTATACACATGGAAAAACAGGTTAAAAAATTGCGCTTTGATTTATCAGGCTATTACTTTTTCGGATTAATCCTGTTGGTATGCCTGGGTTTTTGGCCATCGTATTTTGCCAAATTTTTCAATGGAACGGCCAACTTCTCCTACTATTTTCATTTCCATGCCACGGTGCTTATTCTTTGGATGAGCTTGTTGATTATCCAACCGATTTTAATTCGGAAAAAGCAAGTAGCGCTTCATCGCTTGCTTGGAAAAATAAGCTATCTGCTGATTCCCCTGATCTTTATTTCGATCCTATTGTTAACCCATTCGCGCATACCTCATCAAGGGCCGCTGACGGATAATGATTTAGTGGGGGCGTTTAATTCATGCAAGGATTTGGTCATTTTGGCGACCGCTTTTTTCATTGCGATTCGGTACAAAAAGGATTACCAATTACATGCGCGGGGAATGATTGTGACAGGTTTGGCATTCATCGAACCGGCCTTTATTCGCTTTGCCTTTCGGGTGATTAGCGACCCATTTGTGGCCTATTTGACCACGATTTTTACGCTTTATGTGGTTTTTCTCCTGATCATTTATTGCGAACGTAAACAAGCCAAAGCGCGTTGGGTATTTCCGTTGATCGTAGGCCTTTATATGATTGCGCATGGAATGGTCCTGTTTGATATACTGTATTTTCCCTTTTGGCGCGATTTCGTATTTTGGTTTTCGCATGTACCATTAACTACAATTTAATTTACCCAACGACTATGAAACACATTTGCTTCTTTTTTGTCCTCTTGTTTGCTCATTCGATGTATGCGCAATACCCTTTGACGAAAGACTTAACGGCAAAGTTTGATTTGACCTCGAAATACAATAATAAAAAATACACGCTAGAAGTATCATTGCCTGTAACCTATGATGTCAATAAAAAATATCCCGTGTATTATATTTTAGATGGGTATTACGCGGGATACATAGCACATGGGGCACATCGATTTCTTCAGCTAGACAATTCAATCGAAGATGTGGTTGTTGTAACAATTTCGGGGCCAGAAAAAACGCCAAGTGAATGGATCATTAACAGATGGCCGGATTTCTCATTTTCACGTGACACGTTAAACGATGTGAAACAAGCAAAAATGTTTAATCTACCCGCAGGGAGCACCGTTTCAGGAAAAGGGGAACTGTTTCTACAGACCCTAAGCAATCAAATACTTCCCTTTATCGAGAACAAATACAGTTTCAATGGGAAAAGGGGGATATCTGGGCATTCCATGGGGGCACAATTCGTAGCTTATGTCATGTTTAAAAAGCCAAACATGTTTGAGCGTTTTGGTATAAACAGCTCATTTCAAGGGCTTTGGCTGTCCAATGAGATTAGACATATTGAAAAATCATTTGCAGAAACAAACAAAGACTATCAAGCAAAAGTATATTTTTCATTTGGCAGCTTTGAACCCAAAGAAATGATTGAAGATATTCGATATTTTGATGGTCAATTAACAAGTCATTACAAAAACATCGAAACCAAATTTGTTGAATTTGCCGATGAAACCCATGCGTCGGTCATCCCGCTTATGTTGAATAAATGTATGTGGTATTTGTATAAAAAGAACTAATCTAAACAGCTAAATGAAATTCAGCCTTTCCATTATTTTGCTTTTTGCATGTGTTAGTTTGGGTAATGCCCAATGGAGCACAGCGCCCATGCACACCGACGAGATAAATTTGACGTCGGCCATAAACCACCGCACCTATAAAATTTCGGTAGCGTTACCGACCACCTATACCAAAGAAAAGAAGTATCCTGTTTTTTATCTGTTGGATGGTTATTATGCGTTTCCTATCGCCAAAGAGGCCATGAAAGCCCTTAAAATGGGTAATTTGGTTCATGATTTTATTTTAGTTTCGATCGCGGGGGACGAAAAAACAGATTATGAATGGCTGGTGAAACGATGGACCGATTATACGTTCACCTACCGAGCTAGGAAAGACAGTACATTTTCGAACATGTGGAATATCAAATCGCCCGGTTTGGTTTCGGGAGGCGGAGAGACATTTTATCAAATCATTAAAAATGAAATCATTCCCATGATCGATTCGAAGTATAGTACGAATAACGAAAGGGGAATTTCAGGGCACTCGTTAAGTGGTTTGTATGTGGCTAATCTTTTATTCAAAAGAGATGGCTTATTTACCAAATTTGGAATCAACAGCCCGTCCTTTTTATTTTGGGATAATGACATTTTTCAAGCCGAAGCTAATTACGGCCAAACGAATTTAAACGCGAAGGTGTTTTTCTCCATTGCGGAATTAGAAGATGGCTTGGATAATCTGTTGAAATTTGAAGCAGGCTTGAAAAAGTATCAAGGGTTTAATTCGACGTTTGTCCTTTTCAAAGACGAAACACATAACTCGGTTGGCCCAGCGATGATCAGTCGGACCATGCGTGTACTTTATTCCAATAAAAATTAACCCATAAATTTATTTACCATGAAGAAACTATTATTCCTCGGGATATTATTTCTATCCCAATCGCTTTATGCGCAATTTCCGTTGACGAAAGACTTAACGGCAAAGTATGATTTGACATCCACATTCAACAAAACAAAATACACCTTGGAGGTATCATTGCCCGTAAGTTATGATGCCAGCAAAAAATATCCAGTGTATTATATTTTGGATGGGTATTATGCAGCGGCCATCGCACACGGAGCGCATCGCACGCTTCAGTTTGAAAACTTGATTGAAGATGTGATTGTTGTAACGATTTCGGGTCCAGAAAAGACAACCAGTGAATGGTTGATCAACCGTTGGCCTGATTACACTTTTTCAAAAGACACCTTGAATGATGTCATCTACGCCAAGGTTTTTCACTTGCCTGAGGGAAGTACTGTTTCAGGAAAAGGCGATTTATTTCTTCAAACGCTGACCCAACAAATCTTTCCATTAATTGAAAATAAATATGGCTTTAATGGGAATCGAGGCATATCAGGACATTCTTTAGGGGGTTATCTGGTTGCCGACCTTATGTTTAAAGCGCCAGAAATGTTTAATCGTTTTGGAATTAATAGCTCTTCGCAACGCCTTCATTTAAATAATGAAATTCGTTCGAAAGAAAAAAATTATGCTGCGACGCACAAAGAATTTAATGGCAAAGTGTTTTTATCCTTTGGTAGCTTAGAGCCCAAAGATGCGATCGAAGATTTACGCTATTTTGACAATCAACTCAAAAGCCATTACAAAAACATCGAAACCAAATTTGTCGAATTTGCGGATGAAACGCATGGCTCTGTGATGCCGGCGATGTTGAGTACTTGCATGTGGTATTTGTATAAAAAGAACTAAACTTAAATTCAATTGAAATGAAGAAACTATTATTTTCAGCAGTCATTGTCGCAAGCTTGTTTTCTTGTCAATCCGACACAAAATCAAGCTTCGATTTAGCAAAGGCAAAAAGTGAAATTGAAGCAGCAAATCGTGAAGCTGAAAATTTCATGGCAAATGGAGATTCTGTGGGAATTGCGTCCATTTATTCTACGGATGGCTATTTGATGGCGGACCATCAGAAACCGATAAAAGGGAAGGAAAATTTAATCAAGGCATGGGGAGCATTTATCCGAAATACGAATGTAGGTGGACTTAAAATCACAACCATGGAAGTTTGGGGAGATGAAAATTACCTGACAGAGGAAGGTGTTTTTGTTTTTAAAACAAAAAGTGGAGAAAGTTTTGGCAACGGGAAATATTTAATCGTTTGGAAAAAAGAAAACGGAAAATGGAAAGTTCATCGTGAAATGAATAATTCTGATTTGCCTCAGTAAATAAAAAGCTTAGTTGTTTTTAGTCTTTAAATATTATGAAATGAAGAAACTATTATTCTTAGGGATATTATTTCTATCCCAAACCCTTATTGCTCAAATCCCTTATGGCTCCAATACGAAAGTTGGGAAGCGCGTTCAAGTTGGCGACATTTCCATGTACTACGAAATATATGGAAAGGGGGAGCCTCTCATTCTACTACATGGTGGCTATGGATCATCAGAAATGATGGGAGGAATGATTGAGGCGTTTTCTAAAAAATATCAAGTGATTGCCGTTGATTCTCGTTCGCAAGGAAGAACAACAGATAGTGATGAAAAGGTATTGACCTATGCGCAAATGGCCTTAGATGTCAATGGATTCATGGATAAACTTCAGATTAAGAAGGCCAAGTTTGTTGGCTGGAGTGACGGAGGTGACATTGCATTGGAGCTTGCGTTGATACATCCCGAAAAGATAAATAAAGCAGTGATTCTGGGAGCTAATTTCACGGGAGAGGTTTCAGGCGTATTTATTGGAGTTGATACAACTTGGCGAATGAATCCGGCAGATCCGCTTTTCGCCAAAACGAAGAAAGAATTGGCGAAGTATTTTAGCACCTACGAGCGTATGGCACCCGATAAAAGTAAAATTGCATCGGCTAAAAAGAAGGCCACAGACAATGCATACAACAACCCAAAGATTACCTTAGCCCAATTAAATTCGATTCAAGTACCATTTTTAGTGATGGCGGGTGATCATGATATGTTTACGATAGAACATACGATTGCGCTGTATAAAAATTTGCCGCAGGCATCACTCTATATTGTGCCCGATGCAACGCATATTTCTCCATGGGAGGAGCCCGAACTTGTGCATGCTGAAATCTTACGTTACCTCGGTAAACCTTATCGCAAGTTGGATCCGGTATATTTTTGGAAGTAATGTTTGTTTAATTAATCTATAGTGGAGCAGAACCCACATGAAAAAACGAGTTTAAAAATTTACCCATTATGAAAACAAAATTATTTAGCGTTTTAACCCTTGTATTTTTATTGATGATTCAGGTGTCATTTGCCCAAAGTGCTTCTGAATCGCCAAAAATTACTAAAGGAATGATTAAAGTTGGCATCTATTATCCCAATGGAGAAGGCAAGACATTTAACATGGATTATTATGCAAGCAAACACATGTCTTTGGCAAAGTCTTTACTAGGAAATAGTTTAAAAGCGATTGCCATTGATAAGGGTTTGGCAAGTGGAGTTCCTAATGCACCTGTACCATATTTAGCTATCGGCTACTTGTACTTTGATTCTATTGCGTCATTCCAAAAGGCAATGAATGGAGAAGTATCTGCAAAATTGAATGCAGATATACCCAACTATACAAATAGTCAACCAATAGTTCAAATTAGTGAAGTGTTGCAATAAATCCCGAATTTATGGCTCGCAGTCAACCTTAACATGATTACAGTTTCGGTAGACCTTTCATTTTATCAGGCAATAAATCATATCATAAATTCAATTCAAATGAAGAAAATGCTATTCTTAGGGATATTATTTCTATCCCAAACCCTTTATGCTCAAATCCCTTACGGTTCGAACAATGGCAAATATGTTACGATCAAAGGAGCAAAAGTTTATTATGAGGAATATGGTAAAGGAACTCCACTTTTATTGTTACACGGAGGTTTTGGGTCTATTAGTAACTTTAATCAAGTTATAGGGCCATTATCGAAAAACTATCGAGTTATTGCTATTGATAGTCCTGGCCAAGGAAGGTCTGAGCAGATTGATGCCATTAGTTATCAAATTTATGCCGATTATTATTCAGCGTTCATTGACCAAATGAAATTAGACAGTGTATATGTTTTAGGGTGGAGTGATGGTGCAAATTCTGCGTATATTTTGGCCTATGACAGACCGGATAAAGTTAAAAAAGTGATTGTTAGTGGTTCAAATAGTGATACAGACGGATATCCTGATGGAGCTATAGATGCCATGAAGAAATGGACTCCTGAAACTATATCTGAAGAATTTAAAGAGTATTGGTTAAAGGATTTTTTGAAATTATCTCCTAACAGAAATAATTGGCAAAAATCGTATATGCAGTTGAAGGATATGTGGATAACCAAAGAGGTGATAAGTAATGACCATTTAAGTAAAATCAAAAGTAAGTTCTTAATCGTTTATGGTGATAAGGACGTGACTAAATTGGAACATGGTTTACATATTTATAGGACAATTCCCGGTAGTCAATTAACGATTTTACCCAATACGAGCCATATGGTATTTATGGAGAAACCAACGCTGATTTCCAATTTGATAGTTGATTTTTTAGGAAAATAGAAATCATGTACCTTTTGACACCGGCAAGTTAAAATAATGGAAATGGACTCAACATTCAAGCTACTAAGGGATCCAAATTGCACTAGGCGCCCGTCAATCGACGGACGCCTTTTTTGTTGTTCATCAATGTTTTGGGTAGCTGCACCTTTTGATTATTAATTTTTAAATGAGCATACTTAATTTTCATTTCATGGGCGAGTTTTATAAACAGATTTCAGCGACACAAAAGGCATTTATCAAAAACCAACACATGTATTTTGTGGGTACAGCACCACTTTCAGGGGATGGGCATATCAATGTCTCGCCGAAAGGTTTAGACTCCTTTCGGGTAATAAATCCCAATCAAGTGGCGTATATAGATGTCATCAGCTCGGGCAATGAAACGTCGGCTCACGTCTTGGAGAATGGCCGGATAACCATCATGTTTTGTTCTTTTGACAAGAAGCCCTTGATATTAAAATTATATGGGAAGGGTGAAACCATTTTACCTTCCAACGAAAAATGGGACACTTATTCCCGAGGATTTGATGTCTATGAAAGTACGCGTCAAATCATTGTCGTTGATGTAGAATTGGTTCAAAGTTCTTGTGGTTTTGGCGTCCCTCGTTATGATTTTATCGAACATCGCGATATACATTTTTCTTGGGCCGCTCAAAAAGGTTCAGAAGGCTTGAGTCATTACATCGATGAGAATAATTTGATCAGTTTGGATGGGCTGCCAACGGCTTTGGGGCTTGAGAGAAATAAAATATAATTTAATAGTATATTTGATAGTGTTAAAATTAGATAGGACATACAGCACCTCTGGAAACCTTTTCGAACAGAAAGAAGAGGTTACGCATTATGTAGGAATGAGCAAGGAAAAAATAGGAAAGGTTTTTGCCTATTTAAATAGTGTTGCTTTTAATTATACCCTTGGAAATCCTCCTAAAATGGATAAAGCGGCATTTTCAATGCGTAAAAATTAGTCATGGGACTGTTTTACTTCCAATAATCAAACAAAGGCCCTTCCACCCCAAAAATGGGATCCGTAGTTGGTAGTGGAATATTGCCAATTTCGTCAAGTATTAAAGCATCTTCCTCCAAGCTTTGTCTCAAGTTCCAATCTGCCCCATTGGGATATCCTCCCACGAACTGATACCTTAGCGAGTTGTCGACCGAATAATGCCCCACCCCTGCAGGCATAATGATGACATCGCCCGTTTCTACGCGTAATTCGATTCCATGTTTACCGCCGATTTTTAATTTGGCCGTTCCTTCTACCAATGCTAATACCTCATGTGTATTACTATGAAAATGGTCGTAAGGCAAAACGATATCCTTCCAATTATTTGACCAAGCATTTTTCCGAAAAGTTGCCTCAAAATCCTGCATGACTTGCTTATAGATCAAAACGGGTAAGTAGTTATTGGGAATAACACCGTCACCTTCGAAATAATAGGGAATAATGGAATGCGATTTCATGCCAAAGATTTGATTACAAATGTACGTTGTCCAATCTACTTTTTGAACGTTTCTTTTTATTTGCCATAATTTTCGTTTATTTTCGAATTGTACAAAAACGAAAATAAACGAAAGATGCTGTTGCCGAACCAACGAAGGGAAAAAATCATCGACTTGCTCAAAGAAGATGGCTCTGCCAAGGTAGTCAATCTGGCTAAGTTGTTCAAGGTCACGGAAGTAACGATCCGACAAGACCTCGAAAAGCTCGAAGCCGAAGGGCTCATCATCAAAGAACATGGCGGCGCATTTTTAAAAAATGCCTTTGATTCCGCACGCGGCCTAGCTTTAATGAACCAAGAAAACTTGGATAAAAAAGCCCTCATCGCCAAAAAGTGCATGGAATTCATCGAAGTGGGCGATACTATCATCCTGGACTCCGGTTCCACCACGACTGAAATCGCCAAAAATCTCATCGGTTTCAAACACCTTACCGTTATCACGAATGCCCTCAACATCGCGATGATGTTAGGCTCCGAGCCCGGCATTGAATTAATCGTCACCGGTGGCGAATTTAAACCCCCCACCCTATCCCTCACCGGGCAGAAAGCCGCCGATTTCTTCAAAGGACTGAACGTTCAAAAATTGTTTTTAGCCACCGCCGGCATTTCCCTGAAATCAGGTCTCACCTATCCGTCCATCAGCGATCTCGTTGTTAAAAAAGCGATGATCGATGCGGCGGAAACTATATACCTCGTGGCCGACTCCACGAAAATTGGCCAAAGCTCCCTCGCGAGCCTAGGCGCCCTCTCCCTCATTGATTCCGTCATCACGGACGCCGGAATCAGCGAGGCCGAAAAAGAACATTTTAGAAGTAATGACATCGAATTAGTAATCGCAGAATAATGAAAACACAAGCAAGCTTAGGCATCATCATCGGGAATCGCGACTTTTTCCCAGACAGCCTTGTCGAAAAAGCGCGGACGGAAATTTTGGACGTATTCAAACAACTAGGGCTAAAAGCCATTTTATTGGACACCAACCAAAGTAAATTAGGCGGAATAGAAACCTTCCAAGAAGCCAAAACCTGTGCCGAATTGTTTAAAAAGCATCGGGATGAGATTTCGGGAATTTTGGTGTTGTTGCCCAACTTTGGAGATGAGAAAGGTGTGGCTGATACGCTGAAACTGGCTGATTTAAATGTACCTGTACTCGTACAAGCCTATCCGGATGAATTAGCGAAAATGAATGTGGTGAATCGCCGAGATGCTTGGTGTGGAAAGATCTCTGTTTGTAATAATTTGTACCAATATGGCATCAAATATTCCTTGACGACCCAGCACGTTTCATCGCCGCAAAGTCCGATTTTCCAACAAGATTTATTGAAATTCGTAGCGGTTTGTCGGGTCGTCAAAGGCCTAAAATCTGTTCGAATCGGTGCCGTGGGGGCTCGTCCTGGCGCTTTCAATACGGTACGCTATTCCGAGAAAATTTTGCAACGCAATGGCATCACGGTTACGACGGTAGATTTGTCGGAGATTTTAGGCAAAGCCAATAAATTGACCGCGAACGATCAGGTGGTAAAAGACCATTTAGACAGCATTAAATCGTATGCTCCTCAAGGAAAAACGCCAAACGAAGCCATGCTACAAATCGCCAAGCTGGACGTCGTTCTCAAGCAATTCATGCAAGAATACGATTTGGACGCAACGGCTATTCAATGCTGGACTTCCTTGCAACAAAATTACGGATGTAATGTCTGCACGAGCATGAGTATCATGAGCGAAAACATGCTTCCAAGCGCCTGCGAAGTCGACGTAACCGGAACCTTGAGTATGTACGCCATGCAGTTGGCCTCATCGTCGCCATCCGCTTTAGTCGATTGGAATAATAACTATGCAGAGGATCTGGACAAATGTGTCTTGTTCCACTGCGGCAACTGGGCGAAGTCTTTCTTGCCGGATATTGAAATCTCCAACGCACCTATTTTAGGTACTTCAGTAGGAGTAGAAAATACTTATGGCGCTTTGGATGGTCGTACGCCTGCCATGCCTTTGACATTCGGCCGCATCAGCACAGACGATCCGAAGGGAATTATCAAGGCCTATATTGGCGAAGGAGAATTAACCAATGACCCTTTAGCTACGTTCGGAAACCGTGCGGTGGCACAAATTCCCGACTTGCAAAAATTGATGAATTATGTGTGTAAAAATGGATTTGAGCACCACGTCGTGATGAATGCCTCGAAGACGGCGGACATCTTAGAAGAAGCTTTGGGGAACTACATGGGTTGGGATATTTACAAACATCAATCATGAACATCGAAGCATTAAAAGCGAAGTCGAAACAATACCGCAAGCAGATCATCGAGGTGATTTACCAAGCTAAAGCCGGTCATACCGGCGGCTGTTTATCCATCATCGACCTGTTGAATGTCTTGTATAACCACGTTTTGCGTATTTCAACGCCTACTGATCCCATGCGCGACCGCTTTATTCAAAGCAAAGGGCATGCCGTGGAGGCCTTGTATGTCGTGCTGGCGGATCAGGGATTTTTTCCTTTTGATGACTTGAAAAGTATGGGGAAATACCAATCTCCGTACATCGGCCACCCCACGAAAAAAATCCCCGGTATGGAACAGAATACAGGTGGTTTGGGACATGGACTTTCCATCTGTGCGGGCAATGCTCTCGCTGCAAAAAAAGACCAATCTGACCTGAAGGTGTTCACGATTTTAGGGGACGGCGAAATGGCGGAGGGCTCAAACTGGGAGGCGATGATGTTTGCCGCGCACTATCAATTGGATAATCTGTGTGCGATTTTGGATTACAATAAATTACAGATTTCTGGGCCCAATGCCAAAGTGATGGGCCTTGAACCCATCAAGCAGAAGATCGAATCTTTTGGCTGGTCAGTAAAAGAAGTGGATGGTCACGATATCGAGGAGTTGGTAGAGAGCTTTGATGCCCTGCCATTTGAATCCGGGAAACCCTCGTTTATCATCGCGCATACCGTCAAAGGGAAAGGCGTTTCTTACATGGAAAACGTGGCCAAATGGCATCACGGCGTTCCGGACCCAGCACAATTTGAACAAGCATTAGCGGAATTAGCCTAATTATGAAAGCGAACTTAGAAGTATTTTCAGAAACCCTACAAGCTCTTGCCGCGCAAGATCGGCAGGTCATAGCCGTGACCTCTGATTCGCGAGGCTCCGGTAAATTGGTGCCCTTCGGAGAGAAATTTCCTGACCAAATTGTCGAAATAGGCATCGCCGAACAAAACCTTGTGGGCGTTGCGGCAGGACTAGCTGCCATGGGAAAAAAGGCTTTTGCGGTTTCCCCGGCCTGTTTTTTGACGGCCCGCTCTCTGGAACAGATTAAAAACGATGTCGCGTATTCCGATAATCCAGTGCGTTTAATCGGGATTTCAGCGGGTGTGAGTTATGGTGCGCTGGGAAGTACGCACCACAGTTTACACGATTTTGCCGCCTTGCGTGCGATCCATAATTTGCCCATCGTCGTCCCGGCGGATGCCTTTGAAACGGAGCAAGCCATTCGCTATGCTTCCGCGACGGATAAGCCGATTTACATCCGTTTTGGAAAGAAAAATATGCCGGATTTAGGCCAAAGTCTCTCGCCGAATTTCGAAATCGGGAAAGGTCGCATCATTCGTGCAGGTGCCGACCTGTCTTTGATTGCCACGGGAGAAACCGTTTGGCCTTGCGTGCAAGCGGTAGAACTTTTGGCCGAACAAGGCATTTCTGCCCAAGTAATTAGTATGCATACGATTAAACCCTTGGATACTGATTTGTTGGCCTCATTAGGTGCCGCTGGCAAACCCATCATCACGGTGGAAGAACATTCTGTGCATGGTGGTTTGGGTGAGGCGGTTGGGTCATATTTATTCCAACAAGGCTTTTTTGTTCCTTTTCAAATCATGGGTTTCCCGGATGAATATACCGTTACGGGTTCTCAAACGGAGATTTTTGACCATTATGGCCTCTCGGGTGCGGGCATCCAAGGCGTGGCTTTAAACCTATTAAATCGATGAAATACATATTCCTTTTCTTGGGACTGTTCTTAGCAGGCTGCAGCTCGAAAGAGTCCACCGAAAAACCCAAAATTGCCGTGGTCATCTCGACGCTGAACAATCCTTGGTTTGTCGTTTTGGGTGAATCGGCGGTCCAACAAGCCGAAAAACTTGGCTATGAGGCGAAGCTTTTCGACTCCCAAAATAACCCGGCCGTGGAATCAGATCATTTCGAAAACTTGATTTCTTCGGGGTTCGATGCTATTCTGTTTAACCCCACGGATGCGGATGGTTCCAATGCCAATATCTTAAAGGCCAAAGAAGCTGGAATACCCGTTTTCTGTATGGACCGGGAGGTTAATTCAAACGATGCGGCTACGAGTCAAATATTATCCGATAATTACACGGGCTGTGTGGCGATCGGTGTGGAATTTGTCAAGCAATTGCATGGGAAAGGGAATTACGTGGAAATTTTGGGTTTAGCAGGCGATAACAATACCTATGCGCGTTCCAATGGTTTTCATACTGTGGTGGATAAATTCAAAGGCTTGAAATTGCTAGGCCAACAAAACGGTGATTTTGACCGCAATAAGGCGATGGAGGTCATGGAATCGATGATGCAGGCCAATCCAAGTATTCAAGGGGTTTTTTGTGGCAATGATGCCATGGCCCTCGGTGCTTTTCAGGCGATTCAATCGGCAGGGAAGTCGGAGCAAATTAAAGTCTTTGGTTTCGACGGTGCGGATGAGGTTGTCCAAAAAATTAAAGAAGGTAAGATTGTTGCCACAGGCATGCAATACCCTAAGGTCATGGCCAAAACGGCCGCGACTTTTGCCGTGGAATTTTTTAAAGGTCGGAAGTCCTTTCCGCAACACATCCCCGTGGGTGTGAATCTCGTGAACGCAAAAACAGCCAAACATTTTTAATATGAAAAAGGGCATCGGAATCTTAGTTTTGCTGGTTTTAGGCTATCAATCCGTCTATTTTGAAAAATTGAGCACGCGTACACAGCAAGCTTCAGGTGTGCAGGATTTTGGCAAACGGGTGGAGGCAATACTTGTACAAGGGGTTTTGAATAATCCGGTATTGACCGAAGACCAGCAACTAATTAAAGAATTAAACAATAATCTAACTAATACACAGAAAAAATTAGGTAATCGCCTAGGTATCGGGGAGTCGGCCTATTATCTAGTCAAAGGAAAGGCGCGGATTAGCTCCATTCGAGATGGGTATGTGCTATTAGACAATGGCTCAGGTTTGGATACGCAATTCATTTTTGGGAATGAGGTGCGGGACGCCTCTCGAATGATTCATTTAGAAGATTTTAAGTCCCAGAAAGACTTAAATGCCTTAACCGAAGCCTTAAATAAGCATCTACGTGAAACCAAAATCCCTGCGGAAATGAAGGGTATTCAGGTCGGCGATGAGATTAGTTATGTGGGTGCTTGTGAGGTCGCACCTAGCGATTTGCCCGTGACTTCGTTGACGATTTACCCTGTAGAAATCAAGCACTGAGATGTTAGCTGTTCATAACTTAACGATGGAATTCCCCGGTGTGAAAGCATTGGATGCGGTGAATTTGTCTTTCCAAGCTGGGAAGGTCAATGCCCTACTCGGGGAAAACGGTGCCGGGAAATCCACCTTGCTCAAAATTCTCTCGGGCGTTAACCAAGGCTATCAAGGGGAAATTCGCTTGCTGGATCAGGTGATTACTTTTGCCGATACGAAAGCCTCACAAGCAGCAGGCATCGCGATTATTCACCAAGAATTAAACCTATTCCCGAACCTGAGCATTTGCGAAAACCTGTTTTTGGGAAAAGAACTAACGAATTCCTGGGGCCTGTTGGACCGTGCCGCCATGGACCGCATTTGCGTGGAATTATTAGCCGAAGTGGGCGTGAACGCTTCGCCCGCAACGCTTGTCGGTGAACTAAAATTGAGCGAACAGCAATTGGTCGAAATTGCCAAAGCCTTGCATAGCCAAGCATCCGTTATTTTGATGGACGAGCCTACTTCCGCTTTGTCCGACCAAGAAATAGATCGTTTGCATGCCCTGATACGCCGTTGGCAAGCAGAAGGAAAAACGATTGTGTACATCTCACATAAAATGGAGGAGCTATTTCGCATTTCGGAATATTTTCACGTGTTGCGGGATGGGAAAAGTATTGCTGCCGGGGAAATGAAAGACACCAATGAAGAAGAATTGATTGCTTTTATGGTGGGCCGAAACGTCATCATTGAACCGAAAGTCGAATCCTTTGCTCGGGAAGCTTTGGCAATAGAAGTGAAAGCTTTGAGGCTTGGCGCCTCGGATGCGAAACCCCGACTGCATAACATTCAATTCAAAGCGCATCAAGGGGAAATTTTAGGTCTCTATGGCCTGATGGGTGCGGGCCGGACCGAATTACTTGAAACCCTTTTTGGGATGCATGCTTCAGAAGCGTCCATGGATATTCAAATTCACGGAAAGCCCTGCTCGATCCAGTGCCCTGCGGATGCGATCGGGCATCAAATCGCTTTTGTAACAGAGGACCGAAAGAAAGACGGGCTGGTGATGGACCAAGATTTGGCATTCAATATCAGTCTGCCGAGTCTTCATTTAGGGGATTGGTTGCAAGCAGATAAAGACAATGAATTGGCGGAGAAATACCGACAAGACTTGCGGATTAAAAGTGCGTCGATCGAACAATTGTGTGGAAAATTGAGCGGCGGCAACCAACAAAAAGTCATTCTAGCGAAATGGTTAGCGACGAAGCCTACGATCCTTTTGTTAGATGAGCCGACGCGCGGTATCGACATTCAAGCCAAAGATGAAATTTATCAGTTAATGAAACAAATCGCGGCGGAGGGAACTTGCATCCTCTTTGCCTCGTCTGAAATACCCGAAATTGTGGCCCTTGCGGATCGTGTACTCGTGATGTGTCAAGGCCAAATTCAGGCAGAATTGACGGGTTCCCACCTGAACGCATCGAATTTATTAAAAGAAGCTCTACCTATCCTATGATATCAAATTCACTACTCAAAAAATCACAGTCCCTCATCGCCCTATTTCTACTCATGGTCGTGCTGAGTGTGGTGTCTGATAAATTTCTAACTACGGGAAATCTGTGGAATGTATTACGCCAAATCTCCGTCAACCTCTGTCTGTCCATCGGGATGACTTTGGTCATTTTGACTGCCGGCATTGACTTGTCTGTTGGGGCAATTTTAGGTTTAAGTGGCGCCATTTGTGCGGGTTTATTGAAATTCGGGTTAGCCTTTCCAGCCTTGGATCTTTGGGTCGGATTTACCGTTTTGGGAGCGACGTTGGCCGCAATCTTAGTGGGGACTTCCTTGGGCTTTTTTAATGGTTGGGTCATTACACGCTTTTCGGTTCCTCCTTTTGTGGCGACGCTGTCCATGCTGACCATTGCGCGTGGGCTTAGTTTTTTATATACGCAGGGCCAACCGATTTCCGATTTAGGGACAGATTTTGAGCAGATTGGAGCGGCCTGGTTGTTGGGCGTTCCCGTTCCCGTTTGGATTTCGGCATGCTTGATTTTGGTCTTTGTGGTGATCACGAATCGGACGAGTTTAGGTCGCTTTATCTATGCGATTGGGGGGAATGAAAAAGCGGCTTTGGTATCTGGGATTCCCATCAAACAGGTGAAATGGCTCGTGTATGCTTTGTCAGGAGCGATGGCCGCCATCGGTGGGGTTTTGGTTACTTCGCGGCTGAATTCTGCGCAGCCTAATGCCGGTATGAATTATGAATTGGACTCCATTGCGGCTATTGTGATTGGCGGAACGTCTTTGTCGGGCGGTCAAGGTTCCATCAAAGGTACGATCATCGGAGCCATCTTGATTGGTGTGTTGAACAATGGATTGGTCTTGTTGAATGTGTCCCCTTTTTGGCAGCAGGTGGTGAAAGGGCTGGTGATTTTGTTGGCCGTGATTGTAGATAAAATGAATCAAAAATCGAACTAAGATGGAGGACTTGATTTTAGCGATTGACCAAGGAACGAGTAGTACCAAAGCGCTGCTGATGAATGTGCGCGGAGAAGTGGTGGCACAAGGCCTCGCCGATCTCGAAACAACGTATTTCCCGAATGGACATGTGGAGCAAGATCCGCTTGCCTTGATGCAAAGTGTGGAAAACGCGGTGAAGGCTTGCATTTCTGGCATGGATCCGAAAAGCATTAAGGGAATTGGGATTAGTAATCAGCGCGAAACATTTGTTTTGTGGGATGCGCAGGGTAAGCCGCTGAGTCCAGCCGTTGTTTGGGCCTGTAAACGTTCTACTGCGATTTGTGAAAAGCTACAGGATCAAAACGACTGGATCAAATCCAGGACGGGTCTTTTGATTGACCCTTATTTTTCAGGAACGAAAGTCTTGTGGCTGCTAGAAAACGACCCATCTCTTCGCCAATCGCTCGAAGCGGGGGAATTGTATTTCGGTACCGTGGACACTTGGATTTTATTTCAATTGACTCACGGCCGTTCGTTTGCGTGTGACTTGACGAATGCGAGTCGGACCTTGTTTTTTAACCTAGCGTCCTTGACGTGGGACACGGAAATATTGGCACGTTGGGGATTAAGCTCCTTGCATTTGCCAGTATTGAAGCGTTCTTCGGATGATTTTGGCCAAACAGATTTATTCGGTTTGGCGCCGGATGGCATACCGGTGCTTGCGATGATCGGGGATTCACATGCCTCGATGTTTGGGGAAACTTGTTTTGCGGAAGGGGATACGAAGATGACTTTGGGAACAGGTTGCTCGCTTTTGATGCACGTGGGCAATGCGCCACGCGTTTCCACGCAAGGCTTGTTGAGCACCATTGCTTGGAGTACCCAGGACGAAGTAGCTTATGCTTGGGAGGGTGCGATTGTTGCCTGTGGTTCCATGATGGAGTGGTTGAAAAAAGATATGGGCATCTTAGACGATGTGCGTGCTTCTGCCTCGATAGCTGAATCTGTCGAAGAAGATCCGGGGGTATATTTAGTTCCTGCCTTTAGTGGTTTGGGGGCGCCTTTTTGGCAAATGGATCGCAAGGCTTCCTTTGTGGGCATGCGGTTTGGTACCAAGCCTGCGCACCTGATTAAGGCGACATTGGAAAGTATATCCTTTCAGATCAAGGCTGTGGTGGATGCCATGGAAGCGGATTTTGGCACAAACATACAGCAGATTGCGATGCACGGAGGCTTGTCACGGAACAGCTATGTGCAAAAATGCCTGCAAGGCTTGTTGGCCGCGCCTATTCACCAACAAGACAATCCGCATATATCTGCCCAAGGAGCTGCATTTTTAGCCGGGCTCCAGGGGGGTCTTTACCCTAATTTGCAGGCCTTGAAACAGCTGATTCAAGCGGATTCTTTGGCCTCCATGGCTTCGCATAAAGCGATCAAAGAGGCTTACGAAACCTGGAAAGAAATCATTGAAACAAATACCTATTAATATGAAAAAGATCTTTTTATGCCTGACGGCGATGTTGCTGAGCTTTGGGAGCTTTGCGAAAGGAAATTTACCTCGGACGATTGTGACGACCGACGGGGAGATCGATGATGTGGATACGTTTATTCGCATGTTGCTGTACACGAATGAGTTTCATGTGGAAGGATTGGTGTATTCGAGTTCGATGTGGCATTACAGTGGTGATGGCAAAGGGACTTTATTCTCCTCTGAAATGGATATGACAAAAAAAATCTACCCTAAACCGCGTACATCCTTGCGATGGCCTGGCGTTACTTGGATTCAAGATTTGTTAAATCAATACGAAAAGGTTTATCCGAATTTGTTGCTTCATAGCCCGAATTATCCATCTCCTAATTACCTGAAATCCTTAGTAAAAGTGGGTAACATTGAATTTGAGGGCGAAATGACGAAAATTACGGATGGGTCAGAATTAATCAAACAAAAATTGATGGATGAAACGGATTCTGAAGAAATCTATTTACAGGCTTGGGGTGGAACAAACACCATTGCAAGAGCCTTGAAATCCATTCAAGAAGAAAATTCAGGTAAAGCCAATTGGCCTGAACTAAAACGTAGAATTTCTAAGAAGGCCATTATTTATACCATCATGGACCAGGACGCTACCTATAAAAATTACATTGGTGTTAACTGGCCAGAAATCCGTGTGTTTTACAATGCTAATCAATTTTGGTGCATGGCTTATCCATGGAAGAGGCAAGTACCTCAAGCGTTTCAAAAATATTTTGAAGGGAAATTTATGGGCCCATTAATTCATGAGCACGGACCACTTTTGAAAAAATATTATTCCTATGGTGATGGCCAGAAGCAAGAAGGCGACGAAGAAAATACACACGGGGATTTGCGCATTCATAAGCCACAAGGCGTTTTTCAAATGTATGATTTTATCTCAGAGGGAGATTCCCCTGCATTTTTGAATTTAATGGATACGGGCCTGGACAATTATAAAAATCCTTCTTTTGGTGGCTGGGGTGGTCGATTTGTGAAATCAAAAGATAACCCATTTCGGTACGAAGACGGTGACACGGCAGCAGATTTGAATCCAGAAACAGGAAAAATGGATAAAGCTTTCCCGCAAACCCGCTGGCTAGAAGCCATGCAATTGGACTTTTTAGCTCGGGCGGCCTGGTGCGTAAAGCCTTACGAAGCGGCGAATCATGCGCCTTGGATTACGGTCAAAGAGGGAACGCGTCTTTTTGCCAAAGCTGGCGCTAGCCTTACCCTGCATGTTTCTGCTCAAGATAAGGACAAAAATTCTGTGGTTCAATTCAAGGCTTGGCCGTATGAGGAGGCGGGTAGCGGAAAGGCAGACGTGCGTTTACAGGATGCACAAGTGCAAGTAAAAATTCCTGAAACAGCTCAAAAAGGCCAAAGCTACCACGTGATTGTGGAGGGTGCAGATAACGGGGTTCCGGTGCTGACACGCTACCGCCGTGTCGTGATTACGATTAACTAATTTTAAACCTATGAATACGATGAAAAAAATGATTTTAGTGGGGGTGAGTTTGCTTTTATGCCAATTCGCTTCAGCCCAACGTAGACCGAGTACGCTTGTGTCAACGGATGTCCAAGCCGACAATTCCGTGATATTCCGAATTAAGGCACCCGATGCGCAAAAGGTATCTGTTTCAGGAACCTGGCCGCGGGCATTAGGCAATACGCTGCCGATGATTAAAAAGGATTCGATTTTTGAAGTGAAGGTGGGACCTATGCCGTCCGACATGTATGAGTATGAATTTATTGTGGATGGTATACCGGCATTGGATCCCAATTCGAGTTTGGTGACGCGGGATGGTGCGTGGATACAAGGTGCTTTTTTTGTTCCGGGTGCGGAGGCAGATGTGTATGACACCAAGCAGGTTCCGCATGGGACAATGACTTCGGTTTGGTATAATTCACCAAGCATTGGAATGGAACGCAAGATGAATATTTACACGCCACCGGGTTATGAAAAAGGAAAGAAAAAGTATCCGGTGATGTATTTATTGCACGGCGGTGGCGGAGACGAGGAAGTGTGGTTAAGTCGGGGTCGGGCAAATTACATCTTGGATAATTTAATTGCCTCGGGTAAAGCGGAGCCGATGATTGTGGTGATTACGAATGGAAATCCCAATACGCCGGGAGCGCCATTGAGCAGACCGCAAGCGATGAATAAGACTTTGGCACCGGGAATTGGGTCGATGGCATCGGGGGTGTTTGAGAAGAGTTTGGTGGCAGATGTGATTCCTTACATCGAGCAAAATTACCGTGTGATTGCAGATGCGAATAACCGCGCGATTACGGGATTTTCGATGGGAGGTTATCAAACCCAAAACATCACGAATGCACATCCAACCATGTTCAAATACATTGGGGTCATGAGTATGGGCTTGTTTTCTTCTGCATTGCGTGGGCCAAATACCTATGACAAGGCAGCGCATGTGGCGCAATTAAAAGCGGTTCAGGCGAGCCAACCGAAGGTATATTGGATAGGCATGGGTAACCACGATTTCTTATATGATAGCGGCGTGAAGTTGCGTGCCTTGTATGATGAAGTTGGGTTGAAGTATAGCTACCGGGAGAATGAGGGGACGCATGACTGGAATTCGTGGCGGATGTACTTGAAGGAATTTTCGCAATTATGTTTTAAATAAGACTTGCTATGAAATACATCCTCTTTACTTTGTTTTTTGTTGGCTGGAGCATTACGCTAACTCATGCGCAGCAAGAAAAAAAACGCGTGATTGTTTTAACGGATATTGAGGCGGATCCAGATGATACGCAATCCTTGATACGCTTTTTGTTGTACAGCAATCAATGGGATATTGAAGGCTTGGTGGCGACGACATCGATCCATCAAAAAACAAGTGTGTTTCCCGCATCGATTCACAAAGTCTTGGATGCTTATAAAAAGGTCTTTCCGAATTTAAGCCTGCACGAGAAAGGCTTTCCGAGCCATGAACACTTAAGCAAATTGGTTAAAAAAGGGCTTCCTGTTTATGGGATGCAGGGTGTAGGGGCGAATCACGATTCGGAGGGGTCGAATTGGATTGTAGACCAATTGATGAAGCCGGATGAAAGACCTATTTGGTTTAGCATTTGGGGTGGTCCAAATACCTTGGCACAAGCCTTATTTAAAATTAAGTCAACCTTGTCGGCCGCACAGGCCGCTAAAATTTATCAAAAAGTTCGAATCTATACGATTTCGGATCAAGATGATTCTGGCCCTTGGATACGAAAGAATTTCCCGGATATCTTTTTTGTCGTAACGCCGGGCTATAGTTATTCCTACGCCACTTGGCTGGGGATGTCGGCAAAGGCACCTGGTTCTGATTTGGAATCCGTTTCCAATGAGTGGTTGGCCCACAACATCCAACAAGGCCATGGACCTTTAGGAGCATTATATCCGGATGTGGCGTATGGAATGGAAGGCGATACGCCTGCTTATTTGGGATTGATTGAGAATGGATTAAACAATGCGCAATTTCCTAATTATGGAGGTTGGGGAGGACGGTATGAACATTATCTACCTGCCTTTAGAGACTCCAATTCCGGAGGATTTAAACGGGAAAATTGGCCAAAAGACGAACCCGAAACAAGAGCTATTTGGACCAATGCGGAGGATTCGCTTCGCGGTGTAGATAAGCAGGCCTATAAAAGTAATTTGGCCACTATTTGGCGTTGGCGTACCGCTGTCCAACATGATTTTGCGGCGCGAATCGATTGGACAACAAAAGCGTACAAGGACGTTAATCACCCTCCTGTGGTTAAAACGGCACATCCGTCGGCATTTACGGTGAAATCTGGCGAAGAGTTTTTTTTAAATGCGGAGGGGACCATTGATCCCGATGGAGATTCCATGAGTTATTTGTGGTTTCAATACAAAGAGGCGGGAACCTATCCAGGTTATATCAGCACGAGACCCTATTCGCCTAATTTGTATCGTTTGCCGATTACAGCTCCTCAGGTAGATAGTCCCAAAACGATTCATTTTATTTTGCAAGTGACGGATAAAGGGACACCTGCTTTAACTCGCTATCAGCGTGTGATTGTGACGGTTTTACCTCGTTAATTAAAGGTGTGTTAAGAATAAAAAAAGAGGTCGAATTCGGCCTCTTTTTGTTTGGATGCAAGCCCTAATTCGTCGGATTTAACATATTTATTTTATCTTTAAAAAAACCTTTTTAAACAAACATGGCGAATCAAATCTTTATCAACCTTGCGGTGCAAGATCCAGAAAAATCAATGGCATTTTACACGGCATTGGGCTTTAAGAATAACCCTCAATTCTCAGACGAAAGTGGTAAATGCATGGTTTGGTCGGACAACATTTTTGTTATGATTCTTTCGCATGAGAAGTTTTCGAGCTTTACCAAAAAGCCGATTGCCGATACGAAATCATCGATAGCAGCCTTGCTTTCCTTATCCATGGAGAGTATAGAAGAAGTCAACCAAGTCGTGGATAGTGGCTTAGGTGCGGGCGGCATCGAACCCAATGAAATGCGCGATTATGGCTTTATGGTCCAACGCACGATTGAGGACTTCGATGGACATACCTGGGAAATATTTCATATGGATATGTCGAAGGTGCCGGCTTAGTGATAAAAAACGAATGATGAAAAAAGGTATTGTAATGTTGTTTTTAGCGAGCGGTGCACTATTGGCAAATCCTGCAAATAAGACTGCATTGAAAACCTGGCGGGATTCTCCCGATGGAATTCAGTTCACGAAATGGGAAGCATCGCCAACCGGTCAAAAAGTACATGCGGGTGCGATGAAAATCAATCGGGCTATTCGTGGCAATGCGCAACTTAGGGGTGTCGTTACATCGCTCCGTTTGCCGGAAAGATCTAGCCTCGGTTTTGGCATCATGGTCAACATCCAAGGGGACGATTATATTCTTGCTTTTGGAGGAGAAACGGATGATGAATTTGATGCATTGCGAAACCTAAAGGTGAACGATCAAATCATCATCAAAAGTCATCACGTTTCGAAAGCACCCAAATATGCCTTTGCGATTCTATCGCCAAGCTACGTGACACAAGGTGCTAAACTCGTTTATAAACGTGTCCAAGTTAAGGGCGGTTGCTAATTTATTACCATGCAAGACATCCTCAAAAAACTCCGATTCAAAGGCGAAGGAATTATTATCCAAGCGCCCAAAGATCTCGCAGAAGCATTCGTTGCAAATGGATGCAAAACGGAGTTCAACATGACGACAAGTAACAACACGCTTGTTTTCGTTTCGGATAAAAACGAGTTAACCAACTTTCTGAATGAAGGACTCAGACACATTGTGCCAGATAGTGTTTTTTGGATTGCCTATCCCAAAGGAACTTCTAAATTGAAATCAAACATCAACCGCGATAGCATTCGAATGACCGTTGAGGAATTTGGCATTACGACCGTGTCGGCGATTTCCATTGATGATACCTGGAGTGCCTTGCGATTTCGTCCGATTGAAAAGGTAGGGAAGTCACATAAGTCACAATAGGCCCATCTGATTTTCCCCAAATTTGCTGCATGATAACGGACGTAAAAGAACATTGGGAAGCCATTTATAAAACCAAGCAGCCGAATGAAGTGAGTTGGACGCAGGAGGTTCCTACGGCTTCTTTGGCAATCATCCATCAGTTTAAAATCCCCCAAAATGCGAAGATTATCGACATTGGTGGCGGTGACAGTAACTTGGTTGATTTTTTACTAGCTGAAGGCTACACGAATCTTTCTGTTTTAGATATTTCCGAAGCCGCGATTCTTCGGGTGCAAGAAAGGTTAGGTGAGGATGCCAAAAAAGTTACATGGATTGTCAGCGATATTTTGGATTTTCAGCCTAAAGAGAAATACGATGTTTGGCATGATCGAGCCGCTTTTCACTTTCAAACCGATTCCACCAAAATCGACACTTATCTAAGTATCGTCAAAAATGCGGTGAATGGAATGGTCATCATTGGAACGTTTTCTACGGATGGGCCGACCAAATGTAGTGGTTTAGAAATTCAACAATATGATGAGGAGGGCATGAAAGCAAAGTTCATTCAGTCGGATTTCAAGAACCCGGAATGCAAACGTGAAGACCATATTACACCAAGCGGGGCGGTGCATAATTTTGTGTTTTGTAGTTTTATGAAGCAGTAGTTTCCACCATCCACTCAATCCCATATTTGTCCCTAAACGCACCTAAATAGGCGCCCCAAGGACCTTCATCTAAGGGCATTTCTACGGTTCCGCCGGCCGACAAGCCATGGAATAGAGCCTCCGCTTCTGCTTTTGATTCAGCGCTAATGGTAATCTTACTACGGTTCTCCTCCTCGCTCACAATGCCTAAAAAATTAGGCACATCGCTGCCAGATAAAACACAGGATTCCCCGATGGGTAAACGGATCAACATGATCTTATTTTGCTCGTCTTCTGGAAATGCAAAATCGGGATTGTTCAAATCCTTAAAGCGCATCAAACGCGAGAACGATCCGCCAAATACGGAACGATAAAATTCAAATGCTTCTTCAGTATTGCCGTTGAAGTGGATGTGTGGGATGATATTGGGCATAAGGCTAATTTAGGAAATGATTTTTAAAACTTATGGCGCCCTTTTGAGTTTTTAAAAGCAGATCTTCTTTCTTTGCTTACATGAATCACAAAAAAATCCTCATCTCTGGCGCCAGTATCGCCGGCCCTACCCTAGCCTTTTGGTTGAATCGTTTTGGTTTTGATGTGACGATTGTGGAAAGGGCGGAGTTCCTTCGTTTGGGAGGCCAAAATGTCGACATCAAAGGTGCCGCGCAAAAAATTGCGCAATGGATGGGCATCGAAGAGGAGATTCGGGCAGCGGATACGGGCGAGTTGGGTGTGCTTTTTGTGGATGAAAATGATGTGATCAAGGCCGCGCTGCCTAAAGGGGAATCGAATTTAGGAACGTCGGAACTAGAGATTTTGCGAGGCGACTTGGTCAAGATATTATACAAGCACACGAAGGATAACGTTGAGTATCTGTTTGGTAATCAAATAATCGCCTTGGTTGAGCATGCAGACGGCGTAAAAGTGACTTTCCAAAACGGTGAAGTACGTGATTTTGATTTAGTCATTTGTGCCGATGGCATTCGGTCGCGAACACGCCAATTGATTTTTGGCGATGAACCCTACGTCAAGCCTGTGGGGCTGTATGTTTCCTATTTTACGATTCCACGTGGACCCTCGGATAGTCGCTGGGCCCGCTGGTACAACGCAACGAATGCACGCGTGATCGTCATGCGTCCGGATAACGAAGGCACGACGCGTGCGTCCTTTTCGTTCATGTCGGAGCCCATGGGCTATGAAAAACTATCTTTAGACGAGCAAAAGCAACTTTTACGGGATAAATTTTCTGATGCCGGTTGGGAAGCCAAACGCGTATTAGCCGCCATGGAGGAGAACTCCGATTTGTATTTTGATGCCATCAGCCAAGTCATTGCGCCTCGTTGGTCGAAAGGCCGCTGTGCCATGACAGGAGATGCGGCATTTTGTCCATCGCCCTTGACGGGCATGGGCGTTAGTCTGTCCGTCGTAGGAGCTTATATTTTGGCTGGGGAATTATCTCGCCATGCGAATTATGCGGATGCATTTGCCGCCTATGATAAAGCCTTTCGGCCTTATGTGACGAAGATTCAGAAACTTCCTCCGGGAGTACCCGCTTTGGCACATCCCAAAACGAAAATGGGGATATTCTTCTTGAATACGATTCTCAACGTCATTTCAAGTAAGTTTGTGATGAAAATGGGGGAGCTGTTTTCGGATAAAAACAAGTCCCCGACGGATGATACGATTGAGCTGGAGGAGTATGGGAAATAGGATTTTATAACAAGGCGTGCAAGTAGTCTGCCGTGTCTTTTAATCCATTTTCTCGAAAAACGTTTAATACCTGATATTCGTCTAAATCAGGGTTTTTCTTGTTTGAAACCATCATTTTAAACGCCTCTAATGCGATTTCGTGGTTTAGGTCAATGAGATCTGTTAAAAAGTCATCTACATTTTTTGCTGTAATATTATAGCGCTGTAAATATGCCTGGGGAAAGTCTTTTAAATTATTGGTTACGATAATTCCGGCATTCGATTTAATGGCTGCCGCTAATACATGGCGGTCCCTCAGGTCGGGGAGATTTAGGGTGTCTACAATGGAATCATAGTCATAAACGATGGCTCCCGGAAACGCTAAATTTACATTTTCGATTCGTTTTTTAATTTCCGCTTCGGATATGTTTTTCCGTTGCATGACCTCAGCCCATTCATTAAAAATGTCAGGGCTCCATTTGGGTGTATATAATTCAAAGTGGGCAAACCACAGTAGTATATCCCGTGTTATTATTGGATAAATGACATTGGTGTCAAGAAAGCAAGTGAATTTTACACTATGAATCATACAGCCCAAGGTCTTCATCCATTTTCATCATATCGATAATACGCGCGCGTTGTTTGGCATACATTTGGGCTTTGTATTGTGTTACATCTTCGTATTTGATCCGACGATGCTTGCCAACTTTGATGAAAGGTATTTCGCCACTTTCAAGCAAAGAAATTAAATGTGGTCTGGAGCATCCCAATAATTCGGATGCTGCTTGGGTGGTCATTTCGGTGGCGATGGGAACGATGGAAATAGGTTTTCCTTGACTCGTTGCTTTCAGAATTGTTGCCAAAAGTTTTAAGGCTTTTAATGGCACCCTGATTTTCTCTGCCGTTTCCTCAATTTCTATTTCGGGATTTGTCGCATGAAGCGATTCCAAAGTCGTAGATAAGGCTTCGTAGGATTCTTTTGCAAGCCTTTGCTCCTCTTTGGTTGGTCTACTTATTTTATCTTCGGCTATCATCTTGATTGATTATTTTGCGAATTTATACGAAATATATGAATTATTCGAAATAAATGAAAATATTGTTTATTGAGACCTCTTAATCTATTGTTCTGCTCCTTGCTTTTTGTTTAATTTGCTTAGAAAGCTGTTTTAGAGATATTTAGCCATTATCCTTTGGCAGTTTTAATAAATCATGAAAGAAACTCCCGCTCATACCGAAAAGATTGCGAAAATGACCTTCGCATCCGTCTATCCACATTATGTTACGAAAGTCACTAAGAAAGGCAGAACTGAGGAGGAACTGCTTCAAGTGATTCATTGGTTGACGGGTTTTGATGCCTCAGGCGTGCAGGCGCTAATTGATGAAAAGGCCTTGTTCAGTACCTTTTTTGCCAAAGCCACATTACATCCCAATGCCCATTTAATCACGGGTCTGATCTGTGGATATCGCATTGAAGAAATTGAAAATCCACTGACAAAGCAAGTTCGTTATTTAGATAAATTGGTCGACGAATTAGCCAAAGGAAAAGCGATGGATAAAATCTTACGAACATCGAAATGAACAATCATCAATCTTTCAAAGAATCCCTCGTTTTAGACAGACCTGACCCGCAGCTTTCCACGATTTTAAAAAGCCTTTGGTACGATGCCAAAGGGGATTGGGATCAAGCGCATGCACTCATTGATCAGCTAGGTGATCGCGATTCTGCCTGGGTGCATGCCTATTTACACCGGAAGGAAGGGGACATTTGGAACGCGGATTATTGGTATGCACGTGCGAAGAAAACACGGCCGAGCTATTCACTCGAAGAGGAATGGTCGAATCTTTTGGCATATTTCATCGACCGTATTTGATCGCAAAGTATCATCATTTGGTATAAAAGTATCATGCTTTTACTCATGCAAAGGTTCAATTTTGTTCTTCATTAGAACAAAACCGATGAAAATGAGAAACCTACGATTATGCATGCTTGCTTTATTGATGAGCCCAAGCTTATTTGCCCAAACGACCCAATTGATTTATGTCAATCCTAATACAGGGAATGATAGTCAAGATGGCTCCCAGGACCACCCTCTTCGCAGCTTACCCGCTGCTTCGCGTTTAGTCAATGCGAGTGAAGGCGAAAATCCAATTACGATTTTATTAGCTTCCGGCGTCTATGCATTGATGGAGCCTTCAACCTTCCATCCGACCAAACGAACGTTTACGAAACAAGCGCGATTAACCATTCGTGCAGAGGTTTTACCTGATGATCCTAATTGGAATTCAGGTAGTATGCCCACTTTAATCCACACCATGCCATTATCTGATGATTGGATGGGCCAAAAAGATCCATTTGGAGGAGGAATGTATGGTATAAAGGTTGAAACAAGCCACATGACAATTCAAGGATTGAAAATCATGGGTGCACCCGTGATCGAACATCCTCAAAAAGGGAAAATCATTCGTGTATACCCAATTACACGTCCAGATGCTAAACTGGATGATTTGGAAATTACGCAATGCGTATTTGCCGGAGACGAAGTTAACGCACCCAATCATTTAGGAATTATCGCGAATGGTACCAGCATCGTAGTTGACCATTGCATCTTCTACAACTTGAAACAAGCCATCGTTTATTGGTCGCGCAAAAGTACAGGCCACGTGATGCGAAATACCTTAATTTATGGTGGATATGGTTGCGGCGTTTGGACATCTGCCATTGCAAACGATTTTGTGTTTGAAAATAATGTGATCGCTAATGGACAGTATGCTTGGATCAGCCAAATAGATCGTGATCGTGGCCAACAAGAAGCTGCCGGTGTGGATCAAAAAGCCAAGGAACCCATTTTATACCAGGTGAATAACAGTTTAATTGCCGGGAACAAAAAAGTAACTGGGACAGGAGGAGGACCTCAATTGAACTTCAAAGACATTGACCCTATTTTATTGAAATTCAACAACACGAAAGTTACAGACCAAGCGATTGAATTAGATTTCAATCAAGAAAGTCGGAATTTCTTACATCCCAAAGAAGGAAGCGAAGCGGCCAAAATAGGTGCTGGATTGTTTAAACTAACTAAATAAAACGATGAAAACTAAATGGAATTTGATGTGTTTGGCATTTATAATGCTAACTAGTTTTGTGCAAGTTCAAGCCCAACAAGCAAGAGTAAGACAAAGTCCCAAGCAAACCATTACCGGTAAGCTAGGCAATGCAACGATTACGATAACCTATGGTAGTCCTTCTGTCAAAGGAAGAAAGATTTGGGGGGATTTAGTTCCTTTTGGAAAGGTCTGGAGAGCCGGAGCAAATGAGGCAACTCAAATCGAAACTGATGCAGATTTACTCGTAGAAGGTAAAAAATTGCCTGCCGGAAAATTCACGATCTACACAATTCCGAACGAAAACCAATGGCAAATAATTTTCAACTCACAGGTTGGCCAATGGGGAATTGAAAGAAGCGGAGAAACAACGCGAAATCCTGAAAAGGACGTTTTAGTCGTATCAGTAAAGCCCTTGCCTGCTAACACTTCGCAAGAAAGCTTGGTTTACACAATTACGGAAAATGGAATTTCCTTACTTTGGGAAGCATTGGTAATTCCGATCAACATAAAATAAGATTAGGTGTTGCGATTATATATCCTTTATGCTACGATAAGCATAAAGGATATTTTATATTTGTCCTATGGCAAATCAAATAAAGAACATCGGATTTAAAGCGGGTCTTCCGCTCGAAATCGAAGTCATTTCCATTGCCGAAACCTTATTGCTTCACCACGAGAACATTGCCTATCCGCATCGGGATAATTATTATAACATCTTTTTCTACCAACAAGGAACTGCGAATCACGTAATTGACTTTAAGCCGATTCCTGTTCAAGCAAATTCCTTTCTCTTCATTAATAAGAATCGGGTTCAAATGTTAGATCCCAAAGGGGGTTATGACGGTCGGTTTTTGTTATTCACAGAAGCGTTTTTTGATAAATATCCGGAGGATATCAAATACTTGCGGAAAAATATTTTGTTCAATGATTTACTCGAAGATCCGGTACTTCAGGTGGCTGATTATTCGCCCTTAATTTCAACATTTCAAGACATCGAAACAGAATTGTCGAAGCCTCATGATTCGGTTCAATTTGATGTGTTACATAATCTATTGCATAATTTATTACTGCTTGCCGAACGGGAAAGACGCGCCTCTGGATTTAAGGAAATCCGGAAAGGTGAAGAATTGGATTACACAATATTGTTTAATCAACTCTTAGAATCGCATTTTACGGAGCTAAAATCTGTGTCGGGTTATGCCGATAAGATGTCGGTATCCGAACGAAAATTAAACAAATCCACCCAATTTGTTTTGGGCAAATCCCCGAAGGAGATTATAGACGAACGCGTTATTTTAGAGGCTAAACGATTATTAGCCCATACGGCAAATTCCATCAAAGAAGTCGGATTTGAACTTGGGTTTGATGAGCCTACCAACTTCATCAAGTTCTTCAAGAAGCATGTGGAGAAGACCCCAATTGAATTTAGGGCAGGTTTTTATCGGGTATAAGTTGATTTTGCCATTTTTCAATTAGTTTTGACAGCCCATGAACGACCTATTACGAAAAAGTATCGAACAGTACAGCGGCCAATCCTTGTCGGAGGAATGCGCCCTGCAGTTTGATGCCTTCGTTTTTGAAAAAACACTGGACAAAAAGGCGCTCCTCCTGGAAGCTGGCCAAAGTTGTAATTACATATTTTTTGTCCTTTCAGGCTCTTGTTACAGTTATTTGGCAGATCGAAAAGGTGATACGCAGGTCGTTCAATTTGCCTTGGAGGGCTATTGGATTTCCGACTTAGCAAGCTTTTTTTCAGGAAATAAATCGACCTATTCCATCGAATGTTTAGAACCGACAAAGGTCTTGATGATGAACAAGGCGGCTTTCGAACAAGCCTGTTCTGCGATGCCTATCTTGGAACGCTATTTCCGCGTATTGATTCAGAATGCCTATGTTTCTATGCAATACCGCATGGCCAAAACCACCAGCGAAGAAGCAGAAGATCGTTACACGGAATTTGCCAAGCGCCACCCCGATTTCATGCAACGCATTCCACAATACCTCATTGCCTCCTATCTCGGCATTCAGCCACAATCATTAAGCCGGATTCGTAAGCAATTGGCCAGCAAACACTAATTTCATTTATTAACATAGGTTAATCTGCCCGCGCGTTTTTTGCCCCAACTTTGCATTGTCAATATCGACAAACCCTTATATGCAAACCAACATGGCAAATACAACCACTTGGGCTTTTGACCCTACGCACAGTGAATTAACATTTAAAGTGAAGCACTTAATGATCGCCAACGTGAAAGGCGAGTTTCGTAATTTCTCCGCACAATTAACGACAGAAGGAGATGATTTTAGCAAAG
>Ga0228701_1000156_pt1 | contig 72066 bp, 59 predicted proteins | sample McNCre117_Aug_MG_2_FD_178017 | JGI IMG/M metagenome (GOLD analysis project Ga0228701, IMG submission 178017) | Freshwater microbial communities from McNutts Creek, Athens, Georgia, United States - 11-17_Aug_MG | ecosystem: Environmental > Aquatic > Freshwater > Creek | place: USA: Georgia... | reverse complement strand
CTTTGTTGCGCAAAGTTTGGGCTTTTTTGTTTTTCCGGCTTATTGAAATAAATTTCAAACGCCGTTAAAACAAAAAAAGCCCACTTCTTACGAAGTGGACTTTTGTTTGTGATCCCGCTGGGATTCGAACCCAGGGCCCATACATTAAAAGTGTATTGCTCTACCAGCTGAGCTACGGAATCATTAAATTCGGGTGCAAAGATATGATTATTCTTTTGTTATCACAACATTATTGGTTTAAATTTGATGTAAAATTGTGAAAAATTAGCAATGAGCTGATTTTCAAGGATAATTAAGATGAAGCAAGGACCGGTTTTTTTAGTGGGGATGATGGGAGCAGGGAAAACAAGTCTCGGTGAATACTTGGGAATCCAAACGGGACATCCATTTTTAGATACAGATGCAGCAATCGTTGCTCAATCGGGTAAATCCATTTTGCAGATTTTTCAAACGGAAGGAGAATCGGCTTTTCGTGCGATGGAACTCGCTTGCTTTGAAACGATTTCGTCCGAGTCTCAGTGGATTGCTACTGGTGGTGGATTTCCTTGTCATCATGACTTGATGGACAAAATGAAATCCCTTGGAACCGTTCTATATTTGAAATTGGAGCCTGAGGAATTATGGAATCGACTTGAAAAGGACGATTCGAGACCGCTGCTAAAAACGGAAAATCCAATAGTAGTGTTGGAAACACGATTAAAAGAGCGCGCTGAAATCTATGAGCAAGCCCATTTTATCATCGATGGAAATCAATCGTTAAGCGATTTATTCCAAGAAATTGAAGGACTCGGATTAATATAAATCCTTTCTGAATCCGACGTTGAACAAGAAAATCATTCGGGAAATCAGTTGACTATTGTAAGCAGTTTGATTACTCGCTTGTCCAAATAACAAATATTGTCCACTGACATCGGCATAAACAGAACCAATCGCTGGAAAGGTGTATTTTACGCCCAATTGTAATCCTGCTGCAATACTTAGAAACGTACCTTCTTTTTCTTCTGTCGGACTTAACGTATAATTGTTTGCCCAATCATATGCTCCTGTAGCATCTTGTTTTTCGTAATTGTTTTTCACCTTGTTAACGATGACCATGAAATTACTTCCGGAGTAACCTGAAAAACCGTAGTCGTAATCGTTTCCAATGTATCTTCTTGTTCCACCTTCAAAAATGGTGTAATTGGTCGAACGTTGGTAATTCACAGTTAAATTGTAAGGTGTTGTGGTTTGATTTAATGCTGTGACCATCGTCGAATAAACCTGATCTTCTTTCACAGGAAAATAATAACTCAATCTACCGTAGTACGATTGGTCTGTTGAACGTGGAACTTCCACACCGAGGTGAAGATTACCGAAGGATTTCGTCGCGCCGAATCCTTTCAAAGCGCCTGCTCCTGCATCAAAACTAATTTGACCAAAAATACTTGTTGCGCTGAATATAAAGACAAAGAGAGAATAGCGTGATTTCATGTGTTTTCAATTATGTTGTTTGTACTTTGGACAAGTTACGTCATGTGAACCTTCAATTTTACCAATGCTCAGAAGAAATTCTTTCACAATCTCTCCACCAACAAATTTAAAGTTCTTTTTGAAGAGTTTTACCCATTCGTCGGTATTTTTTATTTCCTGCATGTCAACCCAATTTAAAAAGGAGCCATGTATTTCTTTCAACGCAAGAATTTGATTTGCATTGTAAATGACGGCCTGAATTTTTAACCGATTACGAATGATACCACTATTTTGTAACAAACGATCAATGTCCGACTGATCATACCGTGCGATTTTGTGGTAGTCAAATTGGTCATAGGCCAGCCTAAAGTGCTCCGATTTCTTGAGAATGGTGTCCCAACTCAATCCAGCTTGATTGATTTCTAAAATCAATCGTCCAAACAACTCAAAGTCGTCGCTTATTTTTTGTCCATACACCTCGTCGTGATACCTTCTGTGGACGTTGTCCAATGGGAGTTTTTGACAATATTCACAATAGCTCATGAACAAATTTACGCAGGCTGTTTTGAGTATCCGAATTTTAACTTAAATTTGTTGTAAGCATGAACAAAAAACAGTACTTCTTTTCCTTTGTTTTGGCGACGATGTCGTTCATTGCAGCGCGCTCTCTTCAAAAGGTTGGTGTGGAAAATTATTACGTGAAAAAAGCCACGAATTTCCAAAAAGAGGATGGCTATTTTGATCTGCAACACCCGAATTCAGTACAAACGTTACCGATGGGCATTCAGCCCTTCTCTGATTTGGCTTTGTTGGATTCAACACATTTAATTGGGTTAAACCAGGAACAAGGATCTCTTTACATGTACAACATGGAAGACCAGACAGTGGCTCCGTTTTTACCGTGGGACCTCGGTTCTAAAATCTGTAATGTCTCCAATTTGGATTCCACCTTGGTTTTAGTGGATGACGCAAAACACATTCACTTTTTACAAGCGCCATACGATTCTACCAACCTGACCACACTTTCGTTAGAAAATGAGCAGTTCGAAGCAACAAGTGTTTGTCTGCACAAGGAAACGAATCGTTTATTTTTGATTTCATCGAATCAAGAACGCGTAGAAGGATATAGCAGTAGCTCTGTTTACGCCTATAATTTAAATCAACACAAATTGAATCCACAACCGCTTTTTACGATTTCCGGCGAGGATGTGGAAGCATTCGCGATTCAAAATAACTTGATTGTCCCAAGTTCCAATTTAAGCATCATGGACGATACCTTGGAAAGTATCAACTTTACGCCATCCGCGATTGCTGTGCATCCTAAAACAAATGAAATCTATGTGCTATCAAGTGTGGATCATACCTTGGTCGTTTTGGATCAGTTTGGGAAAGTGGTGAACTTCACGACCTTAGACAAAACAACGTTCTCGAATCCAAGTGCAATGACTTTTCGTCCAAACGGCGATTTGTTAATCACAAATGGAAACTTGATGAATCCAACGGTGATTCAAGTGAAATGGAACAAGTTGTTTCAATCAAAGTCTGGACACGGACTCATCTTTGGACGCTAGGATCCATTTACGGATAAACGGTCCTTCATTCAACAAAACATCAATCATCGATAAATTCGGAGTAAATGATTTTCCATAGGAAAACACCTGTTGGTAATCGGACAATCCCAAGGAATCTCTTTCGAGAAAAGCGCTTTTTGAAGTCGGACCATCGACACCTATGTAGGAATCGGTAAATCGTACCTGAATCGGTGCGTCCAGGACATCTTCGAGCAGCGCTAAACAACGCTGATTCTTTTGCCAAAGAAATTCATCTGGTGCATAAATAATTTCGTTTATTTCTGCTGCGTAATCTTCAAAATAGGGAGCAAGCGCATAGGCACTGGTAATCGCTCGCCAATGATCGTTTTTCCACGTTCCGGTGTGATCAATCCTCAATTCGCATAAGGGAATCTTTTGTCCACTTTCATGTTGAATAGGAATACTCAAACGCAAAATTCCATTTGCACTTAAAATCTCACATCGTGTGCGGATGGTTTGTTTTTGAAAATGTTCGTGCCATTCAATTTGTGCATCCGTTGCTTGTAAAAGAGCACGCAAATAATGAATGGAAGGAAAATAAGCCGTTGGAAAAATCTGCATTAATCAATCAACTTCATGATTCGGTTCCAACGAATGCCCATATAAGCACTTTTGGAGAACCACACAAGAGAAGCTCTTCCCACGACGTGATCTTCCGGGACAAAGCCCCAAACACGTGAATCGGCGGAATTGTAGCGATTGTCTCCCATTAACCAATAGTAGTTCATTCCGAAGGTGTACGAAGTGACTTTTTTACCATCAATGAAAATCCCTGCTTTGGTTTCTTTTAATTGGTGTCCTTCGTATGCCGTGATGATGCGTCTGTACCAAGGAATATTCGTAGCTGTCAATTTGATTTTCTGTCCTTTGCGTGGCACTCGGAATTCTTGGAAGTCCGTAGGAGTGTTATTCACGTGGAAGTCTTTCGGAAAGTAACTTAAGTTCGCAATCAACTCCATTGAATTCGGCTTGTATCCTTTTTTATGTCGATAAGCGGGCATCAAATACTTCTCTAATTTGATGTGAAAATCTTTTTCAATGCGTGCTTTTTCGCTCTTAGTTAAAGTGAGGATGTAAATTCCTGCCTCGCGGTCTTCAAAATCTGTGCGCGTGCCATCTGGTGCGTTCTCTAATCCATAACGTGTCATCATTTCCGTAGCTGACGGGAAACTCACTTTGGATTTATCAATCGTGTATTTTAAACATTGTCCTGGTGTAACTTTTGATGGATGGCCATTCACGTACAAAATGGAATTTTCAACTTTCAGCACGTCACCTGGAAGTCCGACACAGCGTTTGATATAGTTCTCGCGTTTGTCCACCGGACGGAAAGTTAAACCGCCATGTTTTGCAGGCATACCAACGTGATCTTCCGGTCCGCCTGGAAATTCTCCCGCTGCCAATTTAGCCCTCGCTTTCTTTTTCCATTGTTCGTGTTGTTCAATGAAAAGGCCATACATCTGCTCACTGATCGTACTGTCGATTTGTGCCGCTGGCATTTTTCGTTGTTCTAATAAACTACGCATCTGCATGACTTTGGATTGAATTTCTTCAGAGGATTGAAACAAATAACGCGCTTCTTCATTCAAGATTCCATGATAGTCGTGCCCCATTAATCCGTTTGGTGTTCTTGGATCGACAATCGCAGTATCTCCTGATGGATAATTAAAGACAACGACATCGTTTCGGTGGATTTTTTGGTAACCCGGTAATCGCGTGTAAGTTCCCTTCTCAAAGGAAGTGTAGGACTTGATGTTGACGAATGGTACAATGTTGTGAACCAATGGATAAGAAAGTGGTGTCACAGGAACTTTTGGTCCATAAGCTAGTTTGTTCACGAATAAAAAGTCTCCCACCAACATCGTTTTTTCCATCGATCCAGTCGGAATTTGAAAGGGCTCGAATACATACGTGCGAATCACGCTAGCGGCAACAAGTGCCCAAAGAAAGGAATCTCCCCATTCTTTGACGCGCGTTTTTTCTCCTGGTTTATCGCGGCTAACCATGTCCAAAGCCAACGCAAGCACGTGTCCAACCACTGGCAAACACATAAATAACACAATGTGATCTCCCCATTTGCGGTTTTCCGCCTCACGTGAATTAGACCAATTTGTTTCGTTTCCAAAAGTCACTTCGCTATTGGCGATTTTTGCCATTATTAGGTACGGAAAGAAAATCCCTTGTAAGGTGTCGGTAAATGAAAAGAAGCCAAAACGACGAATGTAACTCACATTTGCCACCATCCACATCACTAAATGCACGCCAGGAAAGACGAATAGGAGCGACCACCAAGGTTTGTTCGCCGTCATTTTAAAGACGACAAAATAATTGTATCCAGGAATCAAGGCTTCCCACGACTCACGACCAGCTTTTGGAAAACTCTTCCACCACATCGCTAGGTAAGGGTGAACTAATATCAATAGGTAGAAATAGAAAAAACTCATATGTCTTTATTTTAATACGTCTTTCATGGTAAAGATTCCTTCTTTACCCAGTAAAAATTCTGCTGCTAATACAGCGCCTAATGCGAATCCGGTGCGGTTGTGTGCAATGTGTTCGATGCGGATGCTGTCAATTTCAGAGTCATACGTAACTTCGTGCGTTCCAGGAACATTCGGTTCGCGTATCGCTTTGATGGATATCGCATCAGAGCCCGGATTTTCTGTGGATAGTTTCCACGATGTATAAGCCTGATGCTCAGCGATAATGTCATTCGCTAAACTAACAGCTGTACCACTCGGTGCGTCTAATTTTTGAACGTGGTGAATTTCCTCCATGTGCACCGAATAGGCTGGATAACGGTTCATGATTTCCGCTAATTTTCGGTTGATTTCAAAGAAAATATTCACACCAACACTGAAGTTACTTGCATGCAACAGGCTGCCATTCAAATCGCTAACCAATTGTTCAACTTTCGGTAAATCTTGTTGCCAAGCAGTCGTTCCCACAACAACAGGTGTGTGGTTTTTCATGCAATACTCCATGTGACGAACGGCAAGATCTGGCTGCGTAAATTCAATGGCCACATCGATTTCTTCCCAGTTTACTTCTTCGATTGGGTGTTCACGGTTGACGCGCACGGAGATTTCATGTCCACGATCTAAAGCGATTGCCTCAATCGCTTTCCCCATTTTGCCGTAACCAATTAATCCAATCTTCATAGGAACAAAAATACGTTTTTAGCTTTAACGAAACTTGAATTGTACGTGAATTCCCGCGGAAGTTGGTCCAAGTAGTGTTGGGTGGACATTCATGCTCAATTTGTCGCTGACATCAAAATGTAAAAAATGGGCTTCCACACCCGCTTCTGCAATTTGAATAAAGTACACTGCGGCACATCCTAAAATGGACATATCGCGCTTATTGAGGTAAGACTGGTATAAACTCAAAACAGCTTGATCATCGTATAGCGCCCATGTTGGATTCAAATTCGCTACATTGTCCATGCGGTTTTGATATTCCAACTTTAAAGACTTCTGCGTTTGATTGTTAACGGTTAAAAAATAGCCTGTCGCTCCGAGTCCAGCATAAATGAGTGGGACTTTCCAAAACGCATGTTTTGGACCATTTTCTCGGTGAATGCTATTGTAAACTTGTCCGGCACCGGGAAGAACAGCAGATAACAACATGACTTTTTTATGCTCCGGGAAGCTATCGCGTTTCATCAAAAGAGGCTGAGTCCAACTTGGTAGGTGGATAAATAAAAGAATTAAGAAAATGAACCGAGACATTATTTATTCAAAAGAGCCATTACGCGGTTCAGTTCAGCTTCTGACTTGAAATGCACTTGAACCTTTCCTTTGCCGGCTCCAGATTTATCGATGGTTACTTTCGTTCCCAGTTTGTCGCTTAAGAAAGAGGCAAAAACGGATTCTGTCGATGTCAAACTGACTTTTTCGCTTTTCGTTTTAGCTGGACTTGCTGCGCTAGTTGGTTTCACTAATTGTTCAACCGCACGTACGGATAAGGAATCGTCGATGATTTGCTGGTATGCCAACAATTGCTCTTTTTCATCCGTAATACTCAACAAGGCACGTGCGTGTCCCATGCTAATCACCTGATCTCGAACGCCAGCTTGAATGACAGCTGGTAATTTCAATAAGCGGATATGGTTAGCGATATGTGAGCGAGATTTCGCCACTTTTTCACTCAATTGTTCTTGCGTTAATTTGCATTCGTCAATCAGGCGCTCATAAGATATCGCAACCTCTATGGCGTTTAAGTCCTCGCGTTGAATGTTCTCCACCAAGGCCATTTCTAACATGGTTTGGTCATTCGCAATGCGGATATACGCCGGAACTTCCGTTAAACCAGCCAATTGAGAAGCACGAAAACGTCGCTCTCCCGAAATCAACTGATAGCGGTCACGTCCAAGTTTGCGAACCGTCAACGGTTGAATGATGCCATGTGTTAGAATGGACAAACGCAATTCCTCCAAAGCTTCTTTTTCAAAATGCGTTCTTGGATTGAATGGATTCGCTTCGATGTGATGAATATCAATCATGGAAACAGATCCAACCGTAGCACCATTCATGGAGGTGATGTCGGTATCTGAGTTTTGCAATAAAGCACTTAAACCTCGTCCTAATGCGGGTTGCTTCTTCGGATTAGAGCTCATGATCAATTTCAATTATTTTGTCGTCATTACCAATCTTTGTGCGATCGTTTTTCTGCAACAATTCACGGGCAAAATTAAGGTAATTTATCGAGCCTTTTGAGGATGCATCGTGCATAATTACGGTCGAACCGTGACTCGATGCCTCACTTAATGTCGTGTTTCGGTGAATGACCGTGTCAAACACCAATTCTTGGAAATGGGTTTTTACTTCATCCACCACTTGGTTCGCTAAACGCAAACGCGTATCGTACATCGTCAAGACCATTCCTTCAATTTCCAATGATGGATTTAAACGTCCTTGAACGATTTTAATCGTATTTAATAATTTGCTCAGTCCTTCCAAGGCAAAATACTCACATTGCACAGGAATCATAACCGAATCCGCAGCGACCAATGAATTTACGGTGATGAGTCCGAGGGACGGAGAACAATCAATCAAAATGAAATCATAGTCATCCTTGATTTTCTCCAAAGTGCTCTTCAATAAGTACTCGCGATTTGGCATATTGATCATTTCCAATTCCGCACCAACTAAATCTAAATGGGAGGGAAGGACATCCAAATTTGGATTACTTGTCTTTAAAATGACATCTTTGGGATGAGCGCCATTCACCAAGCAATCGTAAATATTGCGCACGTTTTTCGGGTCAAAGCCAGTTCCAGATGTCGTATTTGCTTGCGGATCAGCATCGACAATGAGGGTTTTATATTCCAACACACCCAAGCAACCACCTAAATTAATGGTTGTTGTGGTTTTGCCAACGCCTCCTTTTTGATTCGCTATTGCGATAATTTTTCCCATACGATTGTTCTGAAGGTTAAAATTACGAGTTGTTCCCTTTCGTGCAACAAAATAGGGGAGGAACTTATTAACGAAATGCAATTTTTTTTGTCAATTTGTTGGTCAACTGTGCGCATTTTGTTCGAATGCGTACTTTTCCTAGCGATTTCGTATCTTTGGTTCGTATTTCATCGAAACTCATGGATAAAATTCACCTACGTATTGGAAGTGCGGCCGATAATCAACTCGTCATTGAGTCTGTCGATGTGGCACCCTACCATTTGGAGCTGTTTTGTGATGCCGAAGGAAACGTGTTTATTACGGACCTTGGTTCAGAACAGGGGACCTTTATCAATAACCAGCGCTTGGATGGATTCAAGTTGCTAAAAGAAGGAGATCGTGTCCGTTTTGGATCCTCTTATTCCTTTCCGTGGGAAGGATACATTCAGCAAAAAAGCACAAAGAAAGAAAGTCCATTCGCGGAGGAAAAACGACCAACAGTTGAACCGACTGCAAACAAGGAAGTAGAGACAGACGCGACGGACACCAATAAACAACTATATATCATCTACGGATGCATCATTTTGTTGCTCGTATTGTTGTCCCTTTATTTGTAAACGCGAGGAGAACGATCCAATGTCGTCGGGCGAATCACCTCTAAGCACCTTGAAAAGAAAGAAATTAAAAAATCACCAAGAAATTTGTTTCAAAAGTGGTTGTATTCAGAAAAAATTACTAATATTGCACCCCGTTTCTGTTTGAACGGCAAAAAAATTGTGAAATGAGCATTATCAGAGAAATTCAAAAAGAACTAACAGTAGCAAACGAATTGCCTGTTTTCGGTGCAGGAGATACCGTAATTGTTTCTTATAAAATTGTTGAGGGTAACAAAGAGCGTATCCAGCAATTCCAAGGTGTTGTATTACAACGTCGTGGAAATGGAGCAACAGAAACGTTTACTGTTCGTAAAATGTCAGGAAATATCGGTGTTGAACGTATTTTCCCAGTGAACTCTCCATTCATTGATGGAGTAACAATCGTGAAAAGAGGTGCTGTACGTCGTGCACGTATCTTCTACTTCCGTGAGCGTACTGGTAAATCTGCACGTATCCGTGAGAAAAAGAAATTTACTGCATAATCTGCAGCAAAATATACAGAAGGGGATTCATCGAATCCCCTTTTTTTATGTTTATTTTTTTGAGAAGGTGACCACAGGATTGTAAACCTAGCGATGTATTGGTTTCGCTGGAATGGGATCATGTCAAAAAGTTGGGGATAAAAGAGAAGATTATTTTTGATTCTTTTACTTTTTGGCATTGCCCCAAAAAGAAACAAAATCTGATGCTACGATCAGAACTGTAAGAAACACTAGCGCTTAAAAGATGAAACGACCCTCATCTTCCTTGTTGCGTGGAAGTGCATAGCGTGCCGTAGATCTGAATCGAAGGATTAGCAATCCTGCGTACTTTAACGATCAACTATTCCACAATCTCGAATTCTGTGCGACGGTTCATCGCCCGACTTTCAGGATCTTCGTTCGCAACGCGTGGCATGCTTTCGCCAAAACCACTCGCTGTCATACGCTCTGCAGAAACGCCTTTCTCGGATAAATAGCGCTTCACTTCTTCTGCACGGGCTTGGGATAGTTGTAAGTTGCTTTCCTCGTTTCCTAAATCGTCCGTATGCCCGTTAATGCGGATGTTTAAGTTCGGATTGGCTTGTAAATACTTCGCGAAGCCATTCAGAATGACTTGCGCCGCTTTGTTTAATTCGTATGAATCTGTGGTGTACAAAATGTCGGCTATTGTATATGGTTTCCCGGTAACTAAACTGTCAACCTGCATCGTCTTTACTTCGACATGTCGTGTGCTTCGGTCATTTAATTGTTCACTGCTAACCGTTTGGGCCTGAAATGCATAATTCTCTTTATTTACCGTTAACGTGATGTCTTGTTTTTTGTCCACCTTTACAACCGTCGCGTATTTTCCATCCTCTGCATTGACCTTGAAATTGACGGTTTCCCCAGTCTCATTGTAGGTGATGTCGATGCTCGCATTGCTCACCGCATTTCCGGCTTCATCTTTCAACTCCCCGCGTAAAATGACTACTTCCTTTGGACGTGCTTCTTCGTATAAATCGAAGGCATAAATGTTCCAGTCACCGTCCTTGGCGGTGGAGAAATAAGCGACTTTTCCACTCGTGGAAACAAACAATCCGAGTTCATCTTGCGGCGAGTTGATGGGATATCCGATGTTCTTCGGTTCAGTCCATTTGTCACCCTCTTTTCGGATGTAAAAAATATCGAGTCCGCCGAGTCCTTTGCGTGACTTCGTACTGGAGGATACAAAATATAAGGTTTCACCATCTTGGTGGAAAAATGGACTCTTGTCTTTCGCTGCCGTGTTCACCACGTCAAATGGTTTCGCTACACTCCAGGTTCCGTCCGCTTGTTTTTCGGAATAGTAAATGTCGTTATCGCGCGAACCCTTGCGCAATGTTGCGAAGAAAAGGAGTTTTCCGTCCGCGGACAAAGATGGTTGTGCTTCCCATCCGTCCTTCGTGTTGATGTTCGGACCCATATTGACCAATGGAGTCCATTTGAAATCGTTTCCTCCGCGTCCACTTCGGCTGTAACTGGTCGTGTACAAATCGCAATTCAAATAATCTTTGTTGTAGACTTTTTCCACCTTACAGGCGCAAATAATCATTTCTCGGTTGTCCACGGACAAGGAGGCCGTTCCATAATTGTAAAAAGTTCCGTTGTTAAATGGCTGCGGTAGGGGAGATCCCACAGAATAAAGTACATCCGACGCGCCTCGCTCGGAAATCGTAAATTCTTCACGGATATTCGTGCCGATGTCTCCCAAATTCGTTCGATCGACCTTTCGCGTGTAAAATAACAAGTCGTTGTCTGGGGATATCATAGGGAAGTATTCATCCAAAGCTGAACTCACGCCTCCTACTTTTTTCGGGACAAAGGGAACTGGATTTTCGATGAGTTCCTGCTGAAACTTAAGGTCATCGACAATGGATTGAATTTCTGCTTTTTGTACCGCATACGTTTCGGAAAGTCCACTTGGATTGATGCTGTCGAACACCAAGAATTTCTCTAAAAACGGTAATGCTTTTTGGTCCTCACCATAGTTATAGAGCACTTTCCCACAGTAATAGTAGCAATCGGAGTGAAAACTTGGACACTTCTGTGTCGTTGTTTGGTAGAATAAAATCGCTTTCTTTAAAAGTCCTTCTCCCTCCGCTGAATTTGGATCCGCTTTCAATTTGAAACTCGCTTGCTGATAACACAATTGGGCATAGTAATAGTAACTCTCCGCATGATTGGGGTACTTGCGCATTAACTCGCTAAATTGCGCCGTCTGGCTTGTGAAATCATTCGCTGCGAGCGCTTCCGTCAACAATTTTCGAATCTTTTTATCATCCGTACCACAAGGATCATCCTGAGACCACATCACAGAAGTTAGTCCGAGTACAAAAATGAAAAAGAAACGTAATTTTTGCTTCATATTATTTAATGTGCTTCCGCCGCGGCGGAGTGCTAATGTGCCAATCTGTTAATTCTTCTCGCTCTCGTTCTTTTACTGTTCACTGAGCTCTGTTCACTAATCACTAATCACTAGTCACTAATCACTAACAACAACATCCCCAATCTTCTCACACGTAAAATCAATATCCTCCGCGGAAATGTCTAAATGTGTGACGAAGCGCAACATTCCTGGTCCGAAAGCCATGGCAAGGATCCCGAAGGACATAAATTGTGCCAAGATTTCGTCGCGTTTTGCTGCGTTTTTCAATTGAACGACAACAATGTTCGTTTCCACTCCAAGAACGCTATCTACCCAATTTTGTTTCAAAAAAGTTTCTTCAAGTTGCTTGGCATGACGATGGTCATCCACCAAACGCTCACGGTTGTGTGTTAATGCGTAGAGTCCGCCGGCAGCGATGATGCCCGCTTGACGCATCCCTCCACCCATGACTTTCCGCACGCGTCGTGCTTTTTGAATAAATTCACGTGTTCCGACGAGAACGGATCCAACGGGCGCACCGAGTCCTTTGGACAAGCAAATGCTGATGGAATCAAACGCTGCGCCGTATTCCGCAGGATTCACCTGATTCACAGCGAGTGCATTGCATACACGTGCTCCATCGAGGTGAAGTGGGAGTCCAAGTTTTTGACAAAGTGCTTTGATTGCTAAAATGTTCTTAAAATCGTATACTGCTCCTCCACCGCGATTGGCGGTGTCCTCCAAGGAAACAAGTTGTGTTAAGGGAAAATGGACATCTAACGGTGGATTAATCCATTGTTCAATGCTTTGCGCATCAATGCGACCGCGGTCGCCTTTCAACAGTCGCACGGAAGCGCCACTGTTTTTCGCAATTCCACCGCCTTCGTACTTATAGATGTGACTTTCTTCGTGACAAATGACTTCCCCGCCTGGTTGCACGTGGACATTGATCGCGATTTGATTGGTTTGTGTTCCTGATGAACAAAAGAGTCCAGCTTCTTTTCCAAACAGTTCAGCTGCATATCGTTCCAAGGCGATGATGCTTGGATCTTCCCCAAAAACATCGTCCCCAACTTCCGCGGCGAACATTGCTTCCTTCATGGCTGCACTCGGTTTTGTCACGGTATCACTTCGAAAATCAATCATTCCTATTATTTTTAACAAAAATAAGGAAAATGGAAAGTGAAATCAGCATTGCCGTCGTTTGTTTACTCGGATCTTTTGCGACCTTTTTTTCAGGTTTCGGACTAGGAACAATTTTACTTCCTGTTTTCAGTCTGTATTTCCCAATAGAGCTGGCTATTCTGGCTACGGCGCTTGTTCATTTCGCGAACAATATTTTTAAGTTGTCTTTGATGGCGAAGCATTTGGACCTAAACCTGTTTAAGCGCTTTGGCATTGCCGCATTGATTGGAGCCATAGTTGGAGCGAGTGTTTTGAATCTGGTTGGACACGCAGGGAACATGTATGCATCCCCCATTTGGGAAGGGAAATCCGTGACATATGTGTCCTTTTTCGTGGGCTTACTCATGTTATTCTTCGTCGTTTTTGAGTGGAAGTCCATTCGCTTCCCTTTTTCACAATCGCCGTATTTTCTGCCACTCGGTGGACTTTTAAGTGGGTTTTTTGGTGGATTTTCCGGACATCAAGGAGCATTGCGTTCAGCTTTTTTGTCCAAGATTCAGTTGGATAAACAATTGTTCGTTGCGACCAGTGCCTTGATTTCCTTGTTGATTGACCTTTCCCGAATCTCCATTTACAGCAGTTCAAATTCTTTGGGACAGTTGAATGTTCGCTATCTCATCATCGGTGGACTCTCCGCCTTTGCAGGGTCACTGTTAGGAAAGCGTTACTTGAACAAAGTATCCTATCGCTTTATCCAATGGATGGTTGGAATTTTTTTAACGCTAATCGGGCTATTGATCTTATCGGGCGGAATTTAATGCTCCTCGGACTTTTCGTCCGATACTTCGGCGGCCTTCTTCGGTTCACCTTTTTTGGATTTCTCCACCTTTTTATAAAGTTCTGTTTTTACCCCAAATTGATCGATGCTAAACTCCTCGAGTTTTTCGCTTTTGTTGGTGTAACTTGCTTGGTATTTCAGTTTTCCATCGGGATAATATTCCACGTGTTTTCCAATGGGCAAGTTATTTTGGTAAAACGCTTGTTGGAGAAGCATTCCTTTTTCGTCCACCGTTTTAAACTCGCCGTTTTTTAATCCATTTGACCAATTTTCGATGTGTGCTTCTTTGCCGCTTTCGTAGTAGTATGTCCATTTCCCATCTTTTTTTCCTTGCTTGTAACTCAAGCGCATCTCCACTTTTCCGGAGTCGGTGTAGGTAATGTGTGGACCATCTTGAAGACCAGCTTTATAAAACACCATCTTCCCCAGTTTGGATCCTTGGTAATAGTATTTTTGAACGCCATCCATCAGGTTATTTTTGTAGGTGTGCAGTTCGATGGTATCGTTTCGTTCGTTGTCATCAAAGAGGATGTATGTTCCTTGCAGCAAATTATTCACATGGTTGATTTCCCGTTCTTTTCTTCCTGATTCGTAGAAAACGGTGCTTTTCCCGTTCAATTTACCCATGGCATAGGCTTGAATGGATTGTCGACAGCCATTGCTAAAGTACGACGTATCGATGCCGTCGCGGTAACCATTGACAATCGTGAGGGATTCTTCCAAGTAACCATTCTGATGACAAGTAGAACAAGTTCCATTGTATGGAGTAGCGAAGTCCTTTTTCAGCAAGTACAGATTGCGTTGGTCATCGTAGGATAATAGGTTGTAACAATTCTTCACGTTTCGAAAGTCACAGGTTTTGATCACATTCCCACAGGGACTTAGTTCTTGTCCAACAGCTAGATGGCCAAAAAGTAAAAAGAAAAAGAAAAGCCGTGTTTTCATAACTATTAGATAATGAGTTAATTTTCTACCCCAATGTCATAATCGCTTCCTTCATTCGCTCCGGAATTTCGATGGTCGACTGTGTTTTAGAATTGAATCCAACTAAAACAGAGGAACCTTTCGTGACCAGTTGGTCGTTTACGGTGATTTCGTAGCCTAAGGTGAAGCTTTTGGTTCCAAGATGAATCAAGGACACCTTTACGTAGGGAACGTCGTTTAAAACGATTGGTTTCAAGTACTCGACTTCGTTTTTCACCAATACCACGCCTTCTTCCATCCAATTCCATTCATTTCCGACCAACTCGGCAAAATAATGCATGCGGGCCATTTCAAAATAGGTAAGGTAGATGGCATTGTTCACGTGTCCGAGGATGTCAAGGTCCGTCAAACGAACGAAAATGCGAGCTGGAGAAATCATTTGTCGAGTTTTTGGTATTCGGAATTGTTGGAGATAAATTCTGGGACGATCTTTTTCATTTGGCGGACAATCGCTTCGTTCTCTTGTTGAACGGATAAGTCAATCAGCGTTTGTATAGCGGCCACTTGTTCGTCACTTTCCACACGTGTTTTGGCAATGAGGATTTTCTGATGATGTGTGGGCATTGTATTCTCTTCGTTGGCCAACAATTCTTCGTATAGCTTTTCGCCCGGACGCAGTCCAGTAAATGAAAGTTCGATGTCCTTTCCGAGTTCGAGTCCAGACAATTGAATCATTTTTTTTGCTAAATCGACGATTTTCACCGATTTCCCCATCTCGAAAACAAAAATCTCACCGCCTTTGCCCATAGTCGCTGCTTCTAGTACTAATTGACAAGCTTCGGGAATCGTCATGAAAAAGCGGGTGATGCGTTCATCGGTTATCGTAATGGGTCCGCCGTTCTCAATTTGCTTTTGAAAGAGTGGAATGACAGAGCCATTTGAACCAAGGACATTTCCAAAGCGTGTGGTTATGAACTGTGTTTTTCCTTGTTCGTTCATTTTTTGCACGTAAATCTCTGCAATGCGCTTCGATGCACCCATGACGTTGGTTGGATTTACAGCTTTATCTGTCGAAATCATGATGAATTTCTTTACGCCCATTTCCATGGAAAGATCTGCAAGCAATTTGGTGCCTTTGACATTCGTTTGAATCGCTTCTGCTGGATTCAATTCCATCATAGGCACGTGTTTATATGCCGCTGCATGAAAAACGATTCCAGGACGAAAATGAGCAAATAACTTACGCATGCGTTCCGCATTTGCAATGTCTCCCATGACCAGTTCAAATACGAGTTCAGGAAATTGTTGATTCAACTCAAACTGCAAATCATACATCGGCGATTCGGCTTGGTCTAATAGGACAATTCGTTTCGGTTGGTAACGCGCAATCTGATGAACAAGTCCACTTCCAATAGATCCAGCAGCGCCACTCACCAAAATGGTTGAGGTGGTCAATTCTTCCATTAAGGCATTGTCGCTCAATTCAATGACTTCTCTCCCTAACAAATCTTCGATGCGGATTTTTTTCAATTGACGAGAACTAAAGGTTCCATTGATCCAACTTTTTGGATTTGGCACCTTTTGAACGTCCATTTTTAATGAAATAGCTTCATCCAAGACCGCTTGAAGTTTTTCGCTATCTGGATTTTGGATAGCGACAATCAAGGTATTTGCTTGAAACTCATCTTTGAGTTTTGCTAATTGTTTCGTGCTGTATACGCGAATACCTTCGATGCGAGATCCGCTCAGTTTTTCATTGTCGTCGATAAAAGCGACACCCACTTGTTGATTTCGCGTATCTTTTTCCAAGGTACGCTTCGTGATTAATCCGGAAACTCCGGCACCGTAAATGATGACTGCCTCTTGTTGACCTTTGTCCTTCGTTGTCTCTAGATACAACAATTTAATGACGAACCTTCCACCTACAATAAATGTCACACTAGCAAGAAATTCCATGACCAATACGGACATCGGGAATAAAAAGTAGCCATCCAGTTGATGAAAACGGACGAGACCAGCAAGGAGAAAGAGTAGGGAACAGGTTAATTCTGCGAGGAAAATACGTTTGAGGTCCTCGGTAGAAGTGTAGCGCACCAATCCTTTGTGAATTTGAAAGAGTGAGAACACAAGTAGTTTCACTAGGACAAAGAACCACAGGGATTTCGAAAGGATTTCCCATTCGGATTGAATCAAAGAAAAATCCGCCTTGAGATCAAAGCGGATTAAGTATGCAAATGCGAGCGCACAAAGATGAATAATTAAGTCGAGAAGAACGACTACCCATCTTGGCGTATTTTGTCTGAGTTTAAGCACGCGTAAAGATAGGAATTCTTGCGAATTACTTCGAACGAACTAAGGTAACATTTCCTTGTTTCAAGATTTCATTTCCTCCATTAGAGACTGCTTTCGCAATGTAGAAATAAACACCTTCAACGACGTCGTCTCCAGATTCGTCTTTTCCATCCCACATAAATGCTGGATCATCGTACTCACGGATTGTTTGTCCCCAACGATTTACGATTGTACAATTAAACGTTTTCAATCCACCAAAGAACAACAATTGGAAGTAATCATTTGATCCATCTCCATTCGGTGTAAAGACATTCGGCAACTCGATGTCACAGAAGTAGAAACTAACCGTTGCAGTATCGATGTAAACACCGCACATATTGGTTGTTGACACAATGTAATCTCCGGTTTCAGTCACACTAATCACTGACGATGTTTGTCCTGTTGACCAAAGGTAACTTACGTTTTGAGGTTGAACAAGAGCAGCAAGCACCTGTGTCTCACCAACACATAAGGTCGTGTCCAAAATGTGTGTATACGGATCCGCAACAAATGTTAATTGGAATGTTTCCGTGAAATTACAAACGCTATCCGTAACCGTGATGGCGTAAACTCCTGCAGTATCTGCTAAGATTGTTGGATTTTGTCCAGCTGGATTCGAGAAATTAATGTTCGGCGAATTCGCTGTCCAGTTACTTCCAGTATAAGAAAGTACCCCGTTGATTTGCAAAGTCAAATTACAAAGTACCGTATCTTGAAGTGGAGCAATTGGTGCTGGAATGGAATCAACAGTTACTGTGACACTATCCACACAACCAATTTGGTCGATGACGATAAGTGAGTAATCTCCAGACTCTAATCCAGTAAAGGTACCAGTTGCATTGTTCGCGATGAGGTTACTTCCTTGGTGCAAAACAAATTGATATGGAGTCACACCAAGTGTTGCCGTTGAGGTAATTCCACCATCTGACAAACTACAGAATTCCAAAGTAGAATTGAAGTTGTTGATGTCTGGATTCGTTGAAGGGAATATCTCCACGGACTCATTGTCAAAACATCCATTTTGATCGACAACGTGGATAGGATAAACACCAGGAGCAAGGTTAATAAAGTTAATCGCGGAAGAATAGGTTGTTCCATTGTCAATACTATATTGGAAAATAGGCGTTCCTCCAACGACATCAAAATCGATGACCCCGTTATCCAATCCACAGGTGGTGGTGACGGAAGTTAAATTGGTGATTTGAAGTGAATCGACACCATCTAATATGGCCATCATGGTATCAGAACAGTTGTTTTGATCCACCATGATAATGGTATACATGGCTGTATCTAAATTGTTAAATGTTCCAGAAGGTTGGAACGCAGCCCCAATGCTATAGGTATATCCACCAGCTCCACCGGAAGAGCTTGCTGTTAAACTTCCATTGATACTTCCACACGTTGGATTAATCGTTGTAACTGTATCAATTTGTGGGTAGTTGACAGAAATCGTGATGGTATCGTAGCACGTGTTGATACTATCGGTCATCATGACGATGTAAGACGTTGTTCCTGTTGGACTAACCGGTGTTGGGTCGTCTCCCGTGTAATTTCCTGGGCCATACGAATAGTTATCGTGTAACCATGTAATGTTAAAGTTAGGAGCTGTCGCTGTAATCATGATATTATCCAAGCCCCAGTGGTCAAATGCTGCCCCAGATACTGCTAACTGAGTCCATCTAAAAGATGTAGATGTCGTTTGAGCAGCCGCCGGAATGGGAATACAGTAGTTTTGCCAAGTTGTTAAAACAGGATCATATCCACCATTTGGACTCCAATATTGCATGGTTGTCCAAGAAAGTCCAGCATCTGTAGAATATTGCACGTACACACCTTCGCTAGCTAAATCGGGACCTTCGCAAGGTGAAGCTTGTGCTTGAATGGCATAACGCATATCGAAACAAACTTGTCCACCAGAAGATACATCTAATGGAATCGTTGTCATTTCACGTGGTGCAACAGATTGGTTCCCCATCCACATGAAATCGCTTCCGTCTAATGATGGAACACCGCATGTGTTATTTGCAATGGTGACAACTTGTGAAAACTGCCATCCAACGGGCTGACCACTGTTGAAGTTTTCACCGAAGGCAACTTGACTTGTTCCACTTCCCACGACACTTAAAATAGTCGAACCGTTACAAGGGATGGTGGTACTTTGTGCACTTGCCGTTACCGTACATTGTGCATAAAATGATTGAATTGATCCAGCAACAAGCGCTGCTGCAACAAATAGGTTGGTAAATTTCATTGTGATTATTTTACAACAACGTTTTTAATATTGAAATCTGTCAGCGTTGTTTTTGTCAAATGTGCTGGCATATGATGGAAAATGGTCAAGCCCATGTGTGTGCGGTCTAAACATTCACCAACTAATACTTCGTGAGGTTGAAGTGTTTGTGTATATACGTACTCTTCGTGGTCACATGTTGCACATGCGCCGTCGTAGTATAATTCAAAACTGTAAGAAACAGTTTTTACTGAATTTGTTTGGTTTTCAATGGTCAATTGAATTAAATCTGACTCATATCCTTCTGCTGGAATATTACAGCTAATCTGTTTTGTAGTGATTTTAATTCCGTTTGTTTCAACGTTCTTTTGCGCATTTAGTCCGAATCCTAGGAAACAAATAGACAGAATAGTTAGGCTTAATTTCATTAGTTACACTTTAAAATTTCACATCGTTTGACGCAACACTTTCACATTAAGTTGCATCTTTGGTAAAATTATGAAAAAAAAATAAAAAAATGCTCGAAATCGAACGCAAGTATCTCATTCAATCCATGGACTGGATGAACGAAGCTACCATAGCAAAGCATGAAATTCAACAAGCATATTTGTTTCAGGATGACGAAAAGTCTATCCGTATTCGAGTGAAAGGAACAAAAGCCTTTCTAACGATTAAGATGGGGAAAGGGATTTCGAGACATGAATTTGAATACGAGGTTGCTCTTCAGGACGCCAATGAAATGATAAGGGTCGCTCAATTGAAGTGTTTACAAAAAACGCGTTATGAAGTTTCTATTCAAGGGCACACATGGGAAATTGATGTCTTCCATGGCAAACACGAAGGACTCATTTTGGCAGAAATAGAATTGCGTTCTTCGGATGAGGAATTTGTTTTACCCACATGGCTGGGAGAGGAAGTAACCAATGATCCACGTTATTTAAATGCGAATTTGTTCAAGAGCTTATAATTCAAGCTCTTCTAAGCTTAGGTCAGTGTCTAATAAGTCCACCACCATAATGCCTAGGTGAGCCTTAAAGTAACGAAAAAAAGTTTCATTGTCCTTTACCACAGGCCATTTGCTTTGATCTAAGCAAATTTCAGAACATTCTCTTGCCATGATTTTCTTTCGGTATTTTTCAATCATCAATTCATCTTCCCAGAATTCCTCTTCGATCAAATAAACGGATGGTTCTGGATTCTCTGAAAAATACAACGTTTCTTCGCTGTGTTGAGTCGCCCATTTTTCAAATTCATTTGTGGGAAAGACCACGATTTGTCCACGATTTAATAGGTTCATTGTGCTGGAATTAACGTTGTTTTCTTAAGGTTGTACGAATACCACAGAGCAGGCTTGTTCTTAACCTGCTGACAAATGTAAATAAAGCGCGTCTTATTTTCAGTAAATTGAATAAAACGCAGCCATTTGAGCAAATCAATTTTTGATTCACTGCTGACCACATGTATGCTTTGGTTGGTGCAAATAAACACAAGGTTTCCTGGATATAGTTTTTGACGACTAAGTATTTTAATCGTAGCGTTTCGTTGACAGAATTGTTGGTCAAACCAATTGTAAAAGGTGTTTTTAACGGCATTGGAATCGTTTTTGAATAACCAAAAACGGTGATTATAGGCATGTTGATTAGAGTCGGTCAAATAATACCGATCGGCTTTCTCAAAAATGAATTGATCGAGGAAAGAGTCCGTCGTGTCTTTTGACATGCTCGAAATGGCTAATTGAACGGAGTCTTGGTTGTATCGATCCAATAACGCTTGAAAAACATCGGCGGATTGAATGGGTTTTGGTTTGCTGTGGTAATTGGAAGTGGAGCGAATCGAATCCAAATCTTTTATCTTTCCTGATTTCGTTTCCGTACATGAAAACCCAAAGAGTCCAATGAAACTCAAAATGATCCATGTTAAAAAGTGTTTTTTCAGATTTTTCATTGCGATTTTCTGTAAATTTGACCAAAATTACGGATTATGAAGAATATCATGTTTTTATTTTCAATGAGTTTGGTGCTCATTTCATGTGGGGTAAAGGTTCCATATACAACGCAACTTAGAGATGAATTTTCCTTGGATACTGACGAGAAAATGCGTCAAGTTCAATTTTATACCTCTCACACGATTATCTTAAATCAAGAAAAAAGAGATGATAGTCAAAATACAACGCAAAATGGAACGCTCGTAGCTAGTTCGAGTAGTGAACGCGAAAGCATTGTTATTCCGGCGATGACGAAGTGTGTATTCGAAAATTTTGGCCCAAAAGGCGAAGTGCAAGTACGTTTCGAATTAGGTGATGGTCGCATCTTATCATTCGCCACAAAGACTGAAGGAAGTAGCGTGAAACGTTATTACTTCGAAGCTGATTGGAATAGTCAAGGTGGTCCAAAAATCAATTACGGAGAAAATGTTTACAAGGTTGACCTCATGCGTGGTGCTCCACGTTCCGCACATTTATTAGTAGTGAAAAAACGACTTCAAAAAACAAAACGCAAAGAACGCGTGGTTCGTGGATTGAAAGTATAAGTTTTTGCATTCAGTGGACAAGGAAGCTATACTTCTTTCGCATAGTATCGAGTATTTAAAGTAAAAGACACATGTCACAAATCGCATTTAACCGAGAAGGATTCTCTGATGAAGAGTTATTGAGTATTTACCACAAATTGGTCCGTCCAAGATTAATTGAAGAAAAAATGCTCATTCTCCTGCGCCAAGGAAAAATCACGAAGTGGTTTTCAGGCTGGGGTCAGGAAGGCATCTCTGTTGGATGTGCTTACGCCATGGATGCGGATGAATACATCCTACCCATGCACCGAAACTTGGGCGTTTTCACCACACGTGACATTCCGCTAAATCGACTTTTTTCTCAATTTCAAGGAAAACTAAACGGCTTCACCAAAGGGAGAGATCGTAGTTTCCACTTTGGAACCCAAGAACATAAACTGGTCGGAATGATTTCGCACCTTGGTCCACAACTTGGAATTGCCGATGGAATCGCTTTAGCAAATAAAATTACAAAAAGTCAAAAATCAACATTGGTATTTACCGGCGACGGTGGTGCGTCAGAAGGGGATTTTCACGAGTCCTTGAATGTTGCCGCTGTTTGGGACTTGCCCGTTATTTTTGCCGTAGAAAACAACTGCTGGGGACTTTCTACACCATCTGTTGAGCAATTTAGATGCAAACAATTCATCGATAAAGGAATTGGATTCGGAATGAATGCGCTTCAAGTAGATGGTAATAATGTCTTAGAAGTCATTCGAGTTATGCGTCAAATCAACGATGAAATTCGAGTGAATCCTAAGCCATATTTATTGGAATTGATGACGTTCCGTATGCGAGGACACGAAGAATCGTCTGGGACGAAATACTACCCAGAAGGAATACAAGAGGAATGGGAGAAAAAAGATCCTGTTTCCAATTTCGAAGCTTTTTTAGTAGAACTTGGACTACTCACCGAAGCGAAGGTGCAAGAAATCAAAGAATCGATCAAAGAAGAAATTCAAGCTGGATTCGATCAAGCGCAAGCTGAACCGGCGATTGAGGCTAGTTTGGAAATCGAAATGTCCGATGTTTATGCCCCTCACATTCAACAAGTAGTGGAGGCGAGCGGACAAAAAACGGAAAAGCGTTTTATTGATGCGATTCAAGATGCCCTCATTCAGTCCATGGAAAAACACCAAGGACTCGTTTTAATGGGGCAAGATATCGCTGAATACGGTGGTGCTTTCAAAGTAACCGAAGGACTCGTGGAGAAATTTGGAAAAGACCGTGTACGAAACACTCCGTTGTGTGAATCAGCAATTGTTGGAACTGGACTCGGATTATCCATTTCAGGAATGAAAGCCATGGTAGAAATGCAGTTTGCTGATTTTGTCACATGTGGATTTAATCAAATCATCAATAACTTAGCGAAAATGCATTGGCGTTGGGGTCAAAACGCAGATGTTGTTGTCCGCATGCCGACGGGTGCAGGTACAGCCGCTGGACCATTTCACTCTCAAAGCAATGAAGCATGGTTTTTCCACACGCCAGGATTGAAGATTTTATATCCTTCGACACCATACGACGCCAAAGGATTACTGAATGCAGCATTTGAGGACCCAAATCCAGTTTTGTTCTTTGAACACAAATACTTGTACCGCAGTTTAAAAGAAGAAATTCCAACGGATTATTATACGGTGGAAATCGGTAAAGCTAGAACGGTAAGTCACGGAACCGATTTAACCATCATCACATACGGACTCGGTGTTCATTGGGCAACCGAAACCCTTGCGAAGTTCCCGGAGATTTCTGCAGAAATCGTCGATTTACGTACCTTATTGCCTTTGGACAAAGAAGCCATTTTCGCTGCTGCGAATAAAACAGGAAAAGTCCTTGTGCTTCATGAAGATTGCATGACAGGCGGTATCGGTGGTGAGTTGGTCGCGTTGATTACTGAGCATTGCTTTGAAAACTTGGATGCTCCCGTTCTACGAGTGGCTTCTCTGGATACTCCGGTTCCGTTTGCAGTGACTTTGGAAAAACAGTTTTTGGCATCTGAGCGTTTGGAAGAAGCAATCCAACGTTTGATGACCTACTAAATTGCTTAGATGAATCGATCGATTTTAAAATCGTTTAAACCTCTTGCGTGGGTATGGCTTTGCTTGAGCATGTACCGTGTCATGTTGGTTGTTTCAAATAGCAAAAAGTTCCCGGGATTTTACTTCAAAGATTATGTGATTGGTGCTTGGTTCGATTTGATTACCATTGCCTTGTTCTTTTTCCCCTTCCTGATCTTGAGTTATTTCCCCTTGCCTAATTCCTGGGAAAAAGTACGAACATGGATTAAAATCCCAGTGTTTTACCTCACCTCCTTTTCGATTTTTGTTTTCAACGCTTGGGATGTGGCCTATTTTTCCTATACCGCAAAGCGCACCAGTTTCGATTACTTTGTCTACATGTTGACCAACACGGAAACATCGAGTCTTGCTGGTGATTTTATCTTGGAGTTTTGGTGGTTGATTTTGTTTTTTGTCCTCAGTTTATGGTTCATTGGTCGTAGTTTTCTAAAGGTGAAATCGATGCCGGTTCTTTGGAATGATAAAAAACAATGGGCGTCCTTTGTATTGATTTTAGGAAGTAGCATTTTGATCGGACGAGGTGGTTTTCAATTAAAACCAATCGGCATCATTGAGGCAACGAATTACAGTAGTCTGGAAAACGCTCCTGCTGTATTGAACACGGCATTCACCTTAGTGAAGACTTGGAACATGAAAGGGGTAGAGGAGAAACATTATTTTGATGAAACACAACTCAACGCGATCTTTAATCCAGTTCAGGAGACAAATCCACAACAGCTATTGCCAAAAGGAACGAATGTATGTTTTATCCTTTTAGAGAGTTTTGGCACCATGTATTGTGGTCCAAATAGTCCCGAAAGCTATACCCCATTTTTAGATTCCATTCTAGGAAAATCGATGTTCTTTGAGGATGCGATTGCAAATTCCCGGACGTCCATGGACGCTGTTCCTTCTGTGGTTTCATCGATTCCAGCCTATACCAATGAGTCCTTTATTTTGTCGTCGTATAGTTCGAATCAATTTCAAGGACTTCCATCCATTTTAAAGAAAGATGGCTATTTTTCCGCCTTTTTTCATGGGGCGAACAATGGTTCTATGCGTTTTGATGGATTCACCTCCGCTGCTGGATTTGATCGCTATTATGGGCGAAATGAATACCCAAATGATGCGCACTTTGACGGGAATTGGGGCATTGAAGATCATCATATGCTGAGCTTTGCAGCGGACGAGATGAGTCATTTCAAGTCACCGTTCTTTACCATGATTTTCACCCTGTCTTCGCATCATCCATACACGATTCCTACGGAATTTAAAGCTAAAGTGAAGAAAGGTCCAGAACCGCTTTGCGCGACAATTTCCTATGTCGACATGGCCTTAAGGGAGTTTTGGGTAAAAGCACAAAAGCAAGCTTGGTTCAAACATACCTTGTTTGTGTTTTGTGCCGATCACGTAGGACCAACCCAGCGTCGCGACCGACATTCCTTGAATTGGACCTATCGCATTCCAATTGGTTTCTATCATGCTTCGATGAACTTACCAAAAGTACCAAAGGGTAAGGTGTTTCAACAAATTGATATTCTTCCAACCGTATTGGATTTATTAGGAATTAAAAGCACGTATTATGCATTCGGAACTTCTTATTTTAATCCGATTAGTATGCCGAAAATGGTATGTGAACAAGGTAATTTGATCAATTTCGACATGACCAATCATGGATTCATGAACACGGTTTGGAATGAGAATATGAAGCAAAAACGCAGTTCTCATGAGCAGAAAATCATCGAGCAAATGAAAGCGATGTACCAGCATTACACCCATGATTTGATCTCAAATCAATTGACTCCAGAAGCCAGTAAGAGCAATCGCTAGAACCGATGATTCTCCGCTCAGCATCTCTTTATTTTTGAAGTATTTTCCCTACCTTTGCATTCAATTACAGGAGCAATGGCACAGAAATACGTTACGAGAGCAGAAGATTATTCAAAATGGTATAACGAATTGGTTTACCGTGCAGATTTAGCCGAACATTCCGATGTTCGTGGATGCATGGTGATCAAGCCCTATGGTTATGCAATTTGGGAGAAAATGCGTGATATTTTGGATGTAAAATTCAAAGAAACGGGACACTCGAATGCGTACTTTCCGTTATTCATTCCAAAATCCTATTTGAGCAAAGAAGCAAGTCACGTGGATGGATTTGCCAAAGAATGTGCGGTTGTAACTCATTATCGCTTAAAGAATGCAGAGGATGGAAGTGGCGTTGTGGTAGATCCAGACTCTAAATTGGAAGAAGAATTAATTGTTCGTCCAACTTCTGAAACCATTATTTGGAACTCTTACAAAAATTGGATTCAGTCTTACCGTGATTTACCGATTTTGATTAACCAATGGGCGAATGTCGTTCGATGGGAAATGAAAACGCGTTTGTTCTTAAGAACGACAGAGTTTTTGTGGCAAGAAGGACACACTGCGCATGCAACGAAAGCAGAAGCGATTGCGGAAACAGAGCAAATGTTAGATGTCTATGCAGATTTCGCTGAAAACTACATGGCGATGCCTGTGATAAAAGGAAGAAAAACTGCGAATGAACGTTTTGCTGGAGCGGACGACACTTTGTGCATCGAAGCGATGATGCAAGATGGAAAAGCACTTCAAGCGGGGACTTCCCATTTTCTTGGACAAAATTTCGCGAAAGCATTTGAAGTGAAGTTTGCCGATAAAGAAGGTAAATTAGATTATGTTTGGGCAACATCCTGGGGTGTTTCGACACGTTTGATGGGTGCTTTGATTATGACACATTCCGATGACGAAGGATTGGTTCTTCCTCCGGCCTTAGCTCCCATTCAGGTGGTGGCTGTTCCAATTTATCGCACAGATGAAGAGTTAGCGGCAATTTCAGAGAAAATGGCTGAGTTGTCAAAAAAATTAAAAGCAAAAGGCATCTCCTTTAAATACGACGATGACGAAAACCGTCGTCCGGGATGGAAATTTGCCGAATACGAGTCAAAAGGCGTACCTGTTCGTGTAGCAATGGGTCCAAGAGATTTGGAAAATGGAAAAGCAGAAATCGCTCGTCGTGACAATAAAACCAAAGAGGTAGTCGACTTTGATGGATTAGAAAATCACATTGAACAATTGTTGGCGGACATTCAGTCGAACCTATTAGCGCGCGCAAAAGCCTTCCGTTTGGAAAATACCCGTGAAATAGATTCGTATGACGAATTCAAAAAAGAAATCGACAAAGGTGGATTCTTTTTAGCGCATTGGGATGGAACTCCAGAAACAGAGGAGCGCATCAAAGAAGAAACCAAAGCGACCATTCGTTGCATTGCCTTGGATCGCAAAGAAGAATCGGGTGTTTGCATGGTTACAGGAAAACCATCTGCAGGACGCGTAATCTTCGCAAAAGCCTATTGATTTGTCCGTTTTTCGCTTTCAGCAGTTCGATGTTCAACAGTCGAACAATCCACTTAAAGTAGGAACTGATAGCATGGTCCTTGGTGCATTAATTCCAGTACAGGGTAAAATGCGTGGATTAGATATCGGCACAGGGACAGGCGTGCTTTCCTTGATGGCGCTTCAGCAAAATCCACGATTAGAAATTGACGCGATTGAAATCCACGAAACAGCAGCGAAAGAATGTGCGTGGAACGTACAACATTCGCCATGGCCAAATTCGGTTCAGGTGCATTCGATGGATTTTTTATCTTTTGAATCAACAAAAACATATGACCTAATCTTTAGCAATCCACCTTTTTACGTTGATGGGTTAAAGTCGGGAAATGAAACGCAAGATCAAGCCAAGCATATGAGTCGGGAGCAATTCGACTTATTCGTGAGAAAGGCCGCTGAATTGTTATCAAATGAAGGTGTTTTCACGTTAATTATTCCTGGGGATCAGCGCTCCTTTTTGTTGGATTTAGGTAAGTCCTACGGTTTGTTTCCAGCTCGTATCATCGCCATTCACGCAAATACACAAAAGTTAAACAAGCGCGTCATCGTTGATTTTGTGAAGGATGAAAGGGAAGTAATACAAGACGAATTAACGATTCGGAATTTAGACGGATCCTACCATGATGCGTACATTTCGTTAACGAAGGATTTCCATTTAACGGACCTAAGCAAGTAGGCTTACTTTTTCTTCCAGTTACTCAAAGACGAACTTAGTCCAATGGAATGAATGGTTCCCGCTTTGGAGTAGAATTGAATGCCATAATCCAAATTAAATTTCTTTAATTTCAACGAGAAACCTGTCGAGAAACCAGCAAGTCCTGGATGATCTGTTACCTTCAACTGCTCACGTCGCATATAGTTGAATCCTGCGCGCATTTGAAAGGATTTTGACGCCAGTAATTCCACTTGAAAATTAAAGTGATTGGCGATTTTTGTTCCGATGGAAGGTGTGTAAATTGGAATGGTGTCTCCTGTTAATGGATCATACGTCGGTTTTGCAAGTGGGTCCAGGTAGACGTTGTTCAGGTGATTGAGTTGGTGTGCTTGGAATCCAAATCGAAAAGGAGCGTGTTTGAGCTTGTAACTCATGCCTACTTGAACATCTAACGGCAATTGAGATTGGCTCGTTCCTGTGTAATCCTTTAACGTCAAACCAGCATTTTTCACTAGGAATGTCGCACATAATAATTTGTTCGGGTGTACCAATAATCCACTAAAACTGGAGGTGAAACCGAAGGAGCTGTATCGGTACAATTGAGAGCCAAGTATCGATAGGCTTGCCCCAATACTCATGACATCATTTATTTTTCGGCTATAACTGGTTCCAATTGCATATTCTGAACCGCTAAATTCACCAATGGCATTTCCAATTTCATCTGTTTCTACAAATTTTCCATAGCTGAAATAACGGACACTTGGAGCAAAGGTTCCTAATTTCGAATGAAAGGCATAGCTGACGTTGCCATAGTTTACTCCGGCGGGATACATTCCGTAGGAATACTGAAGTTGTCCTTTCATTTTTTCGTTCAACAAAGCCGGATTATCCAAAGCGAGACCAAGGTCGTTATCGTAAACGCTAATCAATCCATTTCCAGCTCCTGCGTTGCGTGCAGAGGTAGAGGCATTCAAAAATTGGAAGGTTTGTGTACCACCATAATATTGAGCTTTGCTCAAAAATGGAAGGAAGAAAATTAGAAATACTAATTTGCGCATGGTTCAACAACGAAGAAAACGAAATTTAATTGTGAATTTAAGGCTAAAAAAGTGTTTTTAGTGTAAATAAAACGAGGAATTTTTGGTTTGTGAAAATTTTGGACTGATTTTTGTTTTGTCGGAAAACGATGAACAGCGCACGACATACCATGGTTTATAATGAGTTAATGACTCAGCATGGATCCTTTTTTAAGCATGTCATGCGAAGAAGCATCCCTGCATCTGAATTACCGGATACTTTTCAAGAATTTTCCATTCATTTTTACCAATTGATCGCAGAGCGTTACGATCACCAACCGGAGTTGTTCGCGTCCTATGGCTGGTTAAAAACCATTACACATCATTTCTGCATCTCTGAAATCCGTAAGCGTCAAGCCAAAAAGAATCAAGTGTGGGTGAATACCACCTCTGAGAAAGTGATTGTATCTGAACATCCCGTTTACGATCAAGAGGAATTAATTACCCAGTTATTTGAAGCAGTGCTTGGATCTGTCAATAAACGCGATGCATTGGTTTTGAAGATGAAATACTGCTACGATAAACCGTCAAAATATATTTCCGAGAAAATGGGAATAAAACATGTGGACATGTATATTTCTCGCATAAAAGAGAAAGTAAAACGTCAAACTGGTAATGTCAATTTAGAAGAATGGCTGAACAGTAAGTCTTAAAAGTCAATGTGACGCTCCTTTTTGTCTGGATAAATGTCCGCGATTTTCACCAAAATTCCTGTTTCCTCTACATTTCCAAAATCTGGATTAATCGCGGTATCAAACGTCATCATGGTTGGTGACAAATTCATGTAAATATTCATCAACGGCGGAATAAATTCGCCTCGCTCTCTTGTGAAGGTATTCAAGGTTTTGAACGCTTCTTTGTAGTCAAGTCCCATGATTAATTCTTCAAAAATGGCTGGGTCTGACTGAATTTCAAGTGGATAAAAAGCGTGCATCAGTCCACTTTTATCTGGAAAAAACTTATGTAAAAAGAATAATAGGAAATCACGGCAAGCCACATCGTAATTTGGATACATGGTTACTTTACCAAAGAAATAGTCGATTTCTGGATTAAAACGAATTAAGGCTCCGAGTCCATCCCATATGTTATCCAAGGCAAACAATCCTTTTTTCGGATTGACAGATGGCTGAAAATTGGGTTGAACCCAGCTGCGTCCTAATTCAATCGTATTTGGCAAATAATCCGAAATAAACGCTGGTTTAAAGTCAAAGTAATGCGTGGTGGACAAGTGAATATTTTGTTGATCATCGATTGCCTCCTTGCATTTTTTAAAACGGTATCCGCCGATGATTTCTTCATCTTCCACAGACCAAACAATGAGTTGTTCGTAGGCGTAAGGACCTAAATCAAATTCATCTAAGTCGATGGATTCGCCGGTTCCTCCACCGGATGCGCGGAAAGTCACCTCGCGTAAACGACCAATTTCCTCCAAAACATTCGGTGCATTGTGGCAATTGACCATGTAAATTTCATTTCCTCCTTTTCGTGTGACACGTAAAAAACGATCTGTCGTTAATTCAGCTTTCAATAGTTCTTTTGAAATCGCTTCTCTAATTGGTTTCATTTCGTTTTTTTTAATTGATATACTTGTGATTTAAACCAATTTGCTGCTTTTAAATCGTCCATGTTTGGATCGATGTCTTTGCCCATGATTGGTTTTCCAACGGTAAATCGAATGGTTTTGTTTTTTTGTTTCAACATTTCATCTGCCAAATAGAACATCTCGATGTTGGCTTTGATGCCGAAGAATGTTCGGATTTTATATAAGCGGTAGAAGAATGGAGATAGTTGTCCACTGATGTGGATCGGGACAATTGGACGATTCAGTTCACGTCCATAAGTGATAAACGTTTTTTTCCATTCGCTATCCTGAATCTGTCCATCGTAAATGCGACTCACCATTCCGGCTGGAAAGATGCACAGAGCTTGATCTTCGTAAAAAGCTTGCTTGATCCGTTCTCTTGTGGAAATGCCGTTTTTCCCATGTTTATTGATGCCAACAAAGAACTCGTTTAAATTGTCAAGGTTGGTTAGCAAATCGTTCACAATGAATTTCAAGTCTCTGCGATGGTTTTGCAGTGCCACGATAAATGCGATGGCATCCACACCACCAAGCGGATGATTCATAGCGATGATAATCGGTCCTGTTTTGGGAATGTGCTCGATTCCGTCCACTTCAAACTTGAAATTGAAATACTTGGTTGCCGCTTCGCAGAAGGCATGTCCTTCCAATTCGCCATGCGCCGTGATAAACGCATTTAACTCTTTTTCATGCAGCGTTTTACGCAGATAGCGCAAGACAAATCCTGGTAAATACCGCAATAATTTGGGGTTTTTACTTCGGATTAGTTCTTTGATGTCAATTAGTTTTGGTGCTTGCACGGTTCGAAATTAGCATTTTTCATCTTGCAAGAGAAAGGTAAATCAGTTGATTTATTCACATTTTCCTTGTTAGCATGTGAATTCAAGCTGCATGCCGTCGTAGAGGACGGATACGTTGGATGGTAATTCTTCCAGAATGTGTTCGTGTCGACCGAAAAGATGAGAGATGTGTGTTAAGTAAGCTTGTTTGGGTTGGATATCCGCAATAAACGCCAGGGCTTCATCTAAGTTAAAATGAGAGATGTGCGGAAATTTGTGCAAGGCATTAACGATCAAAATGTCAACATCTTTCAGTTTTTCTCTTTCTTCTTGCGAAACTGTTTTCGCATCCGTAATGTAGGCAAAGTTACCAATGCGAAAACCAAGTACGGGCAATTTGTAATGCAGGACCTCAATCGGTTGAATGCGAATTCCATCTAGTTCAAACGCATGTTTATCGATGCGATTCAATGTAATTTTTGGCACACCTGGATAGTTGTTTCCATCAAATATGTAATGAAATTCTCTCCGCAAGGCAACTTCTACATTGTCCGTGCAATAGATGTCCATCGGTTTTTCTGAGAAGAAATTAAAGGCGCGCACATCATCCAAACCCGCCACATGATCTTTGTGCTCATGCGTAAAGAGAATAGCGTCTAATTGTTTGACATGCTCTCTCAACATTTGTGTGCGAAAATCAGGTCCAGCATCTACGACATAGTTCTTTCCATTTAATTCGATGAGTATCGATGCACGGAGTCGTTTATCCTTTGGGTCGGTGGACAGACAAGTGTCGCAATCACAGGCAATCATTGGGATTCCTTGTGATGTTCCAGAGCCTAATACACGTACTTTTCCAAGCATAGTCTAACGTTATAGCGTAACTATTCGGTGACGTTTGTCCTTCCGTAAAAACAAGTTGATAATCGATTTGTTATCGCGGTTTTCGGCTTCTAATTGAATGTATCTCATCCAATGCATGGGCTCTTTTCCGTGAAAATGAAAGGGTGCGTAGCCGTAACCTTTGTACATGCCACGGTCAATCCAAACCAAGCTTTTTTCGCCTTTATTTCTTCCTTTGTCGATAATAAAAAAGGAAGAACCTTTAAAGTTCAATTGTTCAATGAGTGCATCAATTCGCGCATTATAGGAATCGGTTGATTCCTCTTGCACACAAGCTCCTTTACAGGATTTAATCGTGTAATGAAAACATGCGGATTGTGTCGGATACAGGTGACATAGTTTTTGACACAGTTCAAACTTTTCTACTTGATAGGTTAAATAATCCGTCCCTTCTTTTTTACTTGAAAAATGGATCAGTGGATGTCCTTCTTTTTTCGCAATCGAATCAACTTTCAATTGGATGTAACCTTGTTCATCCACTTCATCAAAAATACCATAAGGAAAGAAGCTTTTGCGCAACTTTCTGTTGTAAATGGGTTGGTGTTTTTTAATTAATTCGGATTCCAACAACATTGCAATTAATTCACTGCCAGTCAATTCATGTTCAATGCGGCAAATATCCTGAATCATTTTTAATCCTTTTGCCGTTTTCGTATTGCGCAAGTGTTGTTCGATGCGTTTCTTGATGTTGATGCTTTTCCCAATGTAAATCAACTGGTTGAATTCGTTGTACAACAGATACACCCCTGTTTTTGAAGGCAAGTTATCGATCACATCCAAACTTAGATTTGGGTGAATGGATTTTGGATTCAGTTCTTGTTGAACGAACGTACGTAAGTTGTTTGGGTCCTTGTGAAAAATCAGGTGAAATAACTCGGTGGTTGCTTTGGCGTCGCCATCTGCTCGGTGACGTGCATTGTTTTCGATGCCAATTTCACGGCATAATTTCCCTAAACTGTAACTGGCGTGTCCAGGAATGACATAACGCGAGGCGCGAACCGTACACAAATGCGGTAACCTGAAGTCATAGCCCAAACGACGAAATTCACTGCGAAACATGCCGTAGTCGAAGGCGACATTGTGAGCGACAAATACGCAGTCTTTGGTGAATTCAATGATGTCTTTTGCTAGTTCATAAAATTTCGGAGCGTCTGCAACCATGGAATCGGTGATGCCTGTTAAGCGAACGATAAACTCAGGAATGGCTTGCTCTGGGTTGATTAGGGAGATCATGGAATCGATGACTTTTTCGCCATCGTATTTGTACATCGCTAATTCAGTGATTTTGGAGTCTTTGGTATTTCCTCCGGTTGTTTCCACATCGACAATGACAAAATTCATGTTTGCGAAGTTAGGAAAAGGATTGATATAGCATTTTGACAAGCACATCAAATTTGTGTATTTTTGAAAAAAATAATGATTATGAAATTGATTACAAGTGTTTTATTTGCTTTTATGAGCGTGATTTCCATCGCTCAAAGCAACTTGACCATTTTTAATAATGGTGGACAACAGTTCTATGCGATTTTGAATGGGATTAAACAAAATTCCCAGCCACAAACAAATGTGTACATTGCAGGAATCAAGAATGGCGGGTATTCATTGAAGATTATTTTCGCTGACGGGAAGACGCCGGATGTGAATAAAAACTTTTTCATGGACGAGCCAAGCGACATTACCACACGCATTGTCTTTAAAAAAGGAGTGGGAAAATTACAGTTGGTGAGCATCGTGCCTACGGCAGGAGTGATCAATCCAAGTGCCGTTGTTTATCGTCCGACAGACACTGCGGTTTACTCAGATGCAGTGGTTCAAACCACAACAGTACAAACCACGACTACGCAAACGACCAACGCGAACACTAATACCAATGTCCAAACACCTACAAATGGTAATGTGACGATGAACGTAAATGCAAATGGCATGAATCAACAAACGTCAAATCCAAATGCGAATGTGAACATGAATGTCAATGCAGGTGGCATGAATCAAACGCAAACAACGCAGACAGGAAATGTCGGGATGAATGTGAACGTGAATGCAAATGGCATGAATCAAACGCAATCCACACAAAATGGAAATGTGAATATGAACATGAATGTTTCTGGAAATGGTATGGATCCGACGATGCAAAATGGCAATGTGGGAATCAGTATCAATGTTTCAGGAATGGATCCAAACATGCAAAGTGGAAATATGGGTGTGAACATGAATGTGAATACGACTGGAATGGAACAACAGCAAGTGAATCCAAACGCTACTGTGAATATGAATGTCAATGCTACTGGTATGAATCAAACATTGACTCCTTCCAATAATGCCAATATCAACATGAATGTCAATGCGAATGGCATGCAAACACAGAATAACTATGGTAACAATGGGAATGTTCAGATGAACGTGAATGCGAATGGAATGAATACGCAGCAAACGACTGGACAAACAACAATTACCACTACAACCACCACGACGACGACAAACTCAGGTGGGAACGTCAATTATCAAACGAATGCACAACAGAATCAAGTCAATACGCAAACGAACGTAAATACATCTGGAGCGTTGATTTCTTGCAATCGCACCTTGAATAATTTGCCAACATTCCTGGAAGAATTGAAAGACCAAAGTTTTGAAGATGACCGTGTCGAAGCAGTGAAATTGGCCTTGAAAGCAACGTGCCTTACAACGGATCAAGCAGGGAAAATTGTAGAATTGTATACATACGATGAAAATAAATTGGAAGTCGCAAAATTCTTGTCAGATCGTTTGTTAGATCGTGAGAATGCAACAGCACTTGCCAAACTGATGACCTTTGATTCCAACAAAATGGAATACAGAAAGTACGTGGCGAGTCATTAAGAAAGAATAAAATTCATCTATTAAAAAGCCCCTGACAGAATCGTCAGGGGCTTTTTCGTTTAGATATTAATTTCTTTGTCTTTTGAGTGGCGAATCTTGTAGTCAAAGTCGATCACTTTATTTTCCTTCGGTTTCAAGTTGAAACTCCATTCGATGACTCCGGTTCGTTCGTTTAATCGTCCTTTGTCCAAGTTGACTGACTCAATGGTGATGTCCGTATTTTGTGTAATTGGAATTTGATCTTGAATCACAATATCAATCGGACTCGATTTACTATTTCGAACTTCAATCGAGTACGCAAACGTTCGTTCGCGCTTATCTTGAATCACCTTGTCCTTGCATTCTTTTTTCAATAAGGTTCGTTTCACCACAATGTTTGGATCTTTACCTAGCGACAAATTCAAGGTGTCTTCCATGCGCGTTGGATCGATGTAAGTTTCCCCAATGTAGGAACCATCAAAGAAGATATTAGCCTTAGCTGGAATCAATTGCAATTCATCCAATTTTGTCATTTGGGCAACCAAGAATACCCCTGGATCCATTTTTGGAACAGCATAGTATTTGAAAGTTGTTGCTAAATCCGTTTGCTTGATGAGTACCATGTGTTGATCATTATTGGAAGGAATCGAGTAGGGTAGGTCGATTTTAAATTCGGCCGCAATGAGCATTTGAACAACTGTGGTGAAGTTTGCGGCAGATAATGCATCCCCTAAGTCTTTTTGCGTAAAAGAATACCCCATGTTCATCGCTTGCGTATTGATTAATCCAGCGCTTGTGCCAGAACATACGGCTGCTTCTTGCACTTTGCGTCCATATGCTGCTTGGTAATCAATGTACCATGGATTTAATTCAGGTTTCGTTTTATTGGCGTATGGATTGTTGGTTGAAATGTTCAAACGAATATCGTTCCAGTCTAATCCAGAATTTTGGTGTACTTGCGCCTTATACGTTAAGTTGATTTTTCCGGTTGAGGAGTCACTGCGTAAATCGTACAGGGGAGTCCAGCCAGCTTGAGAAATGACATAAGAGAAACTCAATTTTCCACTAACCACTTCATTGGAAGAAAGGGTAATCACGATACGTGGAATGGCTTTGTTGTTCTCAACGTTCAAGCCATTCCCATTTTGGTAATTGCGCAATTCTTCTAAACGCGCTTCCATTTCTTTTTTTGCATCTACCTTTACTGCTTTTTTGCGTTGTAAGGTCAATAGTTTTTTGTTGATTTCATTCATTTTTAAAGCATAATAGTCCACCGCAGACTTCAATAATTGAATGGAATCGTTCACCTTTCCAGAGCCTTTCATCGAACCATTATTACTGATGATGTATTTCGTCGCATTTAACACACCGATTTCATCATCAATTTCCTGAATGTCGAAGTTCCAAGAACGCAAGGAATCTTCCAACAATGAAATGCTGCGTTTGATTTTTAATGGGATGCCGTCTTCTGTGACTTGTGTTGGTTGTGGATAGTAAAGGACATACTTCGAATCCAAAATCACCACATTTCCAGTTGCTTTCACTTGAATACTTTTCGGATCAATGTATGGACTAATCCCTTCAATACTCACTTCCGTTACACCAACCTTTGCGGTGTAATTTGCCTTGTGATGCAATTGTGCACCTTGTGAATACACGGTGACTTCGGATAAACTTGCCTTGATGAGGTCTTTTTCTGTGGCTTGCGCTTTCCAAGTGAAAGTCGCTAATACCGTTAATAAGAAGATTCTTTTCATGAGTGTCTGTTTTTCCTTGCTTACACATGTAACTTAAAAAGGTTCATTCACCTCAGGAAATCATGGATAGTTATCCGATTCCACTCAAACATCCGTACCTTTGTCGTATGAAATTCAAGGACTATTCCCTTATTGACGAAATCAAAGACCAGCTTGACATCCTCGGATTCAAGCGTCCAACCGACATTCAACACAGAGCCATTAAACCCATTTTGGATGGTGAAGATGTCATGGCTGTTGCACAAACAGGTACAGGAAAAACGGCAGCTTTTGTCATTCCGATGTTGCATAAATTCGCGACAAAAAGACGCGGGGCGTACAAAGGAATCCGTGGATTGGTACTGGTTCCAACGCGTGAATTAGCGAAACAAATCTCAGATGTTGTAGTGCAAATTGGGGCAAAAACACCAGTGAGTGTCCTAGGACTTTACGGTGGTGTTGAACAAGAAAAACAAATCACTCAATTAAAAAATGGGTTGGATATTTTGGTGTCCACGCCAGGACGCATGTTCGACCTGATTGCCCAAGGATTCATTGATATTTCCAAATTGGAAATGTTGGTTTTAGATGAAGCAGATTTGATGTTGGACCTAGGATTCACGAAGGACATCCACGATGTGTTAAAGAAAATCCCGAAAAACCGTCAAACCTTATTTTTTACAGCAACCATTTCGAAGAAAATCAAATCCTTGGCTTATGATGTGGTCAAAGATGCGATTCGCATTCAGATATCGCCAAAGAATCCCGTTTCCAAAAACGTTACGCATGCTGTTGCTTTTATTGAAATGGATGACAAGCGATTCTTCTTGGAAAACATGATTAAAGAATACCCGGAATTTAAATTCTTGGTCTTTGTTCGGACAAAAGTGAGGGCAGAACGTGTTGTTGCTGCTATGGAGCGTGTAGGAGTGAAGGCAGAAGCATTGCATGGAGGTAAGGAGCAGGAAGACCGTTTTGCGATTTTAGATCGTTTTCGTTCGACTGAAAACCAAGTATTGATTACAACCGATGTTGCCTGTCGTGGAATTGATATTCCGAACATGGATTATGTGATTAATTACGATTTGCCTGACTCTCCGGAAAATTATGTTCACCGCTGTGGACGTACAGGACGTGGTCAACAAACCGGACAAGCATTATCCTTCTGTAGTGAGGAAGAAGTGGTGTTGTTAGAAGCGATAGAATCCTACACTGGTGAGGAAATATTGCGATATGATATCGATAACAAAGATTACATGTCCATCATAGAAGATACCGAGGATTTAAATTACAATTGGAAGAAACTCTTGGAACAAAATACGGATCCAAATGAATGGGATGATTAATCTTAGTTGGAAAATTATCGATCATTCCTTATTTTTGAGAAACCCTAAACGAATTTTATGAAAACAATCAAACTTTTACTTTTCGTAGTACTAGGATTTACTTCCTTTGGACAAACGAAAACAATTAATGGCGTAAAGTTTCCATTAACAGAGAAAATTGGTAAAAACGAATTGGTGTTGAATGGCGGTGGACTCCGTGAGAAATATTGGATGGACCTATACGTCGCAGCTTTATACTTGGACGCTAAGACAAGCGATGCGAGTAAAATCATTTTCGGAAACGAAGAAATGGCGATTCATTTGAAAATCATTTCTAGTAGTGTCACAAGAGAGCGATTTATTGAATCTGTGAATGAAGGATTTGCAAATGCATCCTGTAAGGCATCCGCGGATGAGAAGAAAAAATTCATAGCTTTTTTCTCCGAAGAATTTAAAAATGGAGACATTATTCATTTCGATTACACACCGGAAAAAGGAACAAAAGTGACAAAAAATGGAGTGGTAAAAGGAACCATCCCAGGATATGACTTTAAAAAAGCCTTGTTTTCTATTTGGCTCGGATCCAAACCAGCTGACGAGAATTTGAAAAAAGGCATGTTGGGTAAAGGATAATCCCAAAACAGTATACGTGAAAAGACATCTTCGGATGTCTTTTTTTTTTGATTGACATTGGAATTTATCTTTTTCTAGAATTGTGACTTAAATCACTTTTTGATTCAAATTGGTGGGCTATATTTGTACTGATATTAAAAACGACTGAGATGAAAATCGAACAAATTTATACGGGATGTTTGGCGCAAGGCGCATACTACATTGTGAGTGGAACAGAAGCAGTGATTATTGATCCACTTCGCGAAGTAGAACCTTACCTTCAACGATTGAAGGAAGACGGTGTGACATTGAAGTACATTTTTGAAACGCATTTTCACGCTGATTTCGTTTCTGGACATTTGGACTTAAGTCAAAAGACCAATGCCCCCATTGTGTATGGTCCAACGGCAAAGCCTGCATTCGAAGCCATTGTAGCGGAAGATGAGCAGATTTTTGAAGTCGGTTCGGTGAAATTGAAAGCATTGCATACGCCAGGACATACCATGGAAAGTACGTGTTATTTGTTGATGGACGAACAAGGGAAAGACCATTCGTTGTTTTCTGGAGACACCTTGTTTCTTGGAGACGTTGGTCGTCCCGATTTAGCACAAAAAGCAGCAGACATGACACAAGATCAATTGGCTGGACTTTTATACGAAAGTTTGATGTCGAAGATCATGCCGTTGTCGGATGACGTAACGGTTTATCCAGCCCATGGCGCAGGATCAGCTTGTGGTAAAAACATGATGAAAGAAACCGTCGATTCACTGGGTAATCAAAAGAAAATGAATTACGCCTTGAATCAACCAAATAAAGAAGCGTTCATCGCTGCCGTGACGGATGGACTTCTACCTCCGCCAGCATATTTTGGATTTAACGTGGCCATGAATAAAGGAGGATATGCTAGTTTCGATGAGGTAAAAACACGTGCCATGAATCCATTGACAGCAGATGCATTTGAATTAGTAGCAGAGTCAACTGGAGCCTTGATTTTAGACACACGTCCTGCAGGAGAATTCCACAAAGGATTTGTGCCAAATGCCATCAATATCGGAATCAAAGGAGATTTTGCTCCATGGGTTGGTGCCTTGATTGGCGATGTGAAACAAGAAATTTTGTTGGTGACTGATCCGGGAATGGAAGAGGAAGTCATTACACGTTTGAGTCGTGTTGGATTTGATCACGTGGTGGGTTATTTAGCGGGTGGATTTACAGCTTGGAAGGAAGCAGGTAAAGAAATGGATCAAGTGCACCGCATTAGTCCAGAAGAATTTGCCGCGCAATTTGATGCTGAAAAATCAGTTGTAATCGATGTGCGTAAGGAAGGCGAATACGCTGCCGAACATGTAGCAGAAGCATACAGCAAACCGTTGGCATATATCAACGAATGGACCAAGGACATTCATCCTGATCAACATTTCTTCATGCATTGTCAAGGTGGATACCGAAGCATGATTGCAGCGAGTATTTTACAAGCAAGAGGATACCGAAACTTCACAGAAGTAGATGGTGGATTCGCAGCTATTTCGAAAACAGCGATACCTACGACGGATTTCATCTGTCAAAGTAAAGTGTTGAAATAAGTGGAGATTCTTGGCTTTGTCGCTGCCGTATTCATCGGGCTTATTTTAGGACTCATTGGAGGCGGTGGATCCATTTTAACGGTTCCCGTTTTGGTTTATTTGTTTGGAGTTTATCCAAGCTTGGCGACTGGTTATTCCCTGTTTATTGTAGGGACAACAAGTCTTTTTGGCGTTTATTCACGTTGGAAATTACAGGAAGTCAATGTGCGCGCAGCACTTGTTTTTGGACTACCCTCCATGTTGATGGTCTTCGCGACACGCAGGTGGATTTTACCAATGATTCCGAATCCAATTTTTTCCATGCATGATTGGCATTTATCAAAGTCCCATGCCATGATGTTGTTATTTACTGTATTAATGTTGCTTGCAGCTTGGAACATGTTGCGTCCTACTATACAAAATACGATTCAGCGCGAGAGCGGAAAAAGTGGAACGGAGTTATTGCGTTTTTCACTTGTGATTCAAGGACTCGTGGTTGGATTATTAACAGGTTTGGTAGGCGTAGGAGGTGGATTCCTCATTGTTCCAGCCTTGGTCATGTTTAGTAAACTGCCGATGAAGGAAGCAGTAGGAACTTCCTTGTTGATTATCGCCGTGAATTCGCTCCTCGGTTTCACAGGTGATGTTTGGACGCAAGGTGAAAGCATGGACCTGCTCTTTCTGATATCAATCACGGGACTTTCCATAGTTGGGATTCTCCTTGGAGGACAACTAGCGAAACGAATAGAAACAACGATGTTACGAAAAGCATTTGCCTGGTTCGTGTTGCTGATGGGATTAGTCGTAGGCTTCAAAGAAATTACACTCATATTTTAAAGCGAGAAAAATGCAAGCAGAATTTTGGAATGAACGCTACAAAGAGGAGGTCTTTGCCTATGGAATCGAAGCAAATGATTTTTTGCGAACCCAGTCCTTTCCAGAAGGATCAAAGATTCTTTGTTTAGCAGAAGGAGAAGGTAGAAATGGAGTATATTTGGCTGAACAAGGACACGATGTGACTTGTGTTGATTATTCCGAAGAAGGCATTCGAAAAATGACGCAATTGGCTGAAATGAAAGGGGTTGTTATTCATCCCGTGTTAGCGGATCTGAACGAATATGAATTTCAACCGAATGCTTGGGAAGGCATTGTGATTATTTTTGGACACTTACCAACCGCTTTGCGCGAAAAAGTACATGGGCAATTTTTTAAAGCCTTAAAATCCGGAGGGAAATTGGTTTTGGAAGCGTATCATAAAAGTCAGATGGAATATAAGACTGGTGGACCCATGACAGAAACAATGTTGTATTCTGAAGAGGAGTTGCGTTCCGACTTTCATGAATTTGAGCACTTGGAAATTCATCAATTAGAGCGCGAGGTTCATGAAGGTGAATTCCATTTTGGAACGGCAGCCGTTATTCAAGTTGTTGCAGAAAAGCAACGAACTTAAAATTAATTCGTTAGTATTTTTTTAATGACTAATTTTAAAATCAAATAATCAATCAACACATGAAAAAACACTTATTTAAATCAATGTTTTTGGGACTAAGTCTTTTGTTCTTAGCTCAATTTTCGAATGCACAATTGGCCATCACACCAGCGAGTGGACCAAACGTGTGTGACGGAACTGCTGCCATAACGAATCCATCTCAAGTAATTCAATCGTCTATTACTTGGTACGGAAATGGAGCAATTGTCGCGACAAACACCTATCAAATTGGAAACTTGTGTCCAGGAAATTACGGTGTATATTACAACCAAAGTAATCCAGCGGGTGGAATTGATTCCATGAATGCATCTTTCATCATTTTAGGTGGTGGACCAAATCCATGTGCGAATTTCAATGTGACTTTAACAACAACGCCTTGTTCAACGGTTAGTTCGAATGATGGATCGATCGTGACGAATGTGACAGGTGGAACTGCACCATACACTTTCCTTTGGAGTACAGCCAATACACTTCAAAATCTGTACAACCTGATTCCTGGCTTCAATTATTGTGTGACTGTTGTAGATATAAACGGATGTCAAATGAACGTGTGTGATTCCATGACCGTTTCCGGAGCAAATACGGGTGATACCTTAGTCGTGAACAACGCCAATTGTGGTCCTGCTGCCATCGGGAACTTTGTGCAACAATACGAAGACTGTAACTTTGATTTTAACGCATGTACTTCCGCTTCTATGACCTCTTCTACTATGATTGGAGTGGATACCTTACAAACGGTTTGGACATTCGTTGATTCCATGAATGTAACGATTGGAACATACACCATCAATTATTACATCCCGAATGGAATGGGGAATGGCTGTGTGAATCTTGAATTCATCCTTTATTGTCCAATTAAATCGACAAACATCAAAACCATTGTCGTAAATGACGCTGCACAACTAAGCGGATTAAACGAATTGGTGAAAAATCCATTTACGGTATTGAATCCAATGGGATCTGAATTAACCGTTCAATTTGACGAAGTAACTTCGGGAACAATGAAGTTATTGAACATGACTGGACAAGTGGTGAAAACACAATCCGTACAGTCTGTACAAAAAGCGTCCATCGCGACCACGAATTTACCGTCAGGAACATACTTCTTCCAATTGGTAGTTGGTTCAACGGTTTATACACAGAAAGTGATGAAATAGGATTAACTCCGCTAAATATTATAAACCCTGACGAAACTGTCAGGGTTTTTTTATGCGATGTCGATTCCGAAAGTCGTGAGGAGTCCAGCCAAACTTTCTCGACTAAATTTAGCTCCCTTCATGCGGTTATTGGATGGATCAATGATGTAACCTTGTGCACCAACGAAATTGGCTTTTTCCAAATGACTAAATTGAAAAACAGAACCGGATAGATTGCATCCTTCGAAAGAAACACTTTCTAAATTTGTCTCAGTAAAGTCCACCTCGATTAAACGCGAATTGGAAAAACGTGAACCTTTCATGGGACATTGATAAAAGAAGGAATAGTCCAAGGAACAGGACTCAAAATGGCATTTTAATCCATAGGGATTACAATCCTCAAAGTGAATGCCCATCAACTTACAATCCCTGAAGTAAACTTCGCGAAAGGATGTTTTTTTACTGCGAATGGAACTAAGGTCACAAGCAATGAATTCACAGTCAACAAAGGTGAAATTGGACAAGTCCGCGTTTCCAAAGGAACACGATTTAAATAGGCAGTTTTCGTATTCAGCGAGGGATAGTTCGTCTCCATTGATTCCTTCAAAGGTCTGATCCGTGATGTAATCCATTAGTGTACACGTTGAATGAGGACATAATGATCAAATGCAATACGAATCAGAAAGATATCTGGATTGTTTTGGAATGACATCGTTCCATCTCCATTCAAAGAAGAAAAAACTGGAATCTGCTGTCCAGCGAGATTCAATGCTTCCACATTTAGGACCTCAAAGAAGTTGGTTTGACAAATCAGGTTTCCATTATCGTTTTGATAAAAATACGGGTATTGTGTAGCGATTTCATCCAACGAAACAGTGTTCACTGTAATTTGCTGTTGCACGGTGTCCATGCCACATGCGCCGCTTGCAAAAAGGGTAACCGTATAGGTTCCTGGAATATAGGTATGCGATGGGCTTTGTCCAAATCCAACCGGACTTCCATCTCCGAAATCCCAAACAAGGTTTCCAGCTGAACTTGTCGTTGCGGTAAATAAGACATCGTATCCGTTGATGCCAGCCAAAAAGGAAGCATGAAAAAGCGAATCATGATGCACCAATTTCCACGTTGGAATGCTGTCAAGGACGATGGTACTTGCTACTTGTTGTAAAATGGCACAGGTTTGAGGATCTAGTCCGGCTGTGTATGTTGCTCCCAATGCCGATTTTTGAAAAAGCGAACTGTAAAATGTACATGCCGCCAAATAAGATCCTTCCAGGCTAGGGTGGGAGCCGTCACCAGCGTAAAGGTTGATGGCTGGATAATGGTCACGAACGTATTTCCAAGCAACACCAACCGGTGAAACAGAAGCATGCGTTGAGTCTGCGATGCGCAAGTAGGCATTTCGCAAGCGCTCGTTCATTTTGTCAAATGTATTGATGGAATCCCATTGCGGATCACCAACTTGACGTCCCCATGTCATGTAGTAATTCACTTGAGAACATTCATTCGCAGCGTAAACACTATCGGACAACTGTTTTGCGAAGGGCAAGGTTTGTTGATTTACTTGGTCGTATGGGAAACTCGGTTCTTGACTTTGTCCTTGTAAGATGACAAAATTCCAAGGCTTTGCATGGATTTTATCGTACGTTGCCGGATCCGTCGCATGTGATTGGAAAGTAAATCCACCATTCATTTTACTATCCATCAGCATATGATCACCTAGGGAAAGTGTTAAATCTTGTACCATTTGTGGTAAGTTATTTACACTCAAATAACTATTTCCAATAAACAAAACGGAGATGCTGTCTTGTGTCCATGAAAGTTGAACGACAAAAGCGAACAGAAGGCTTGCAATAATTTTCATTCGACGAATTTACGGATTTTTTGGATGAGCGGTCAATGCATAGACCATGGGTATTTTATTCAATAAGTGTTTCACTTGAAAACGATTTGGTTCGACTTCTACCAAATCCTTCAAGCAATCGTAAGGTGAAAATGGGTACTCTGAAAAATGATTGATTGTAAGTCCAGCGTTTTGTAAGGCTTGATACACTTCACTTAATCCATGATTCCAAGTAATGGTTGTGTCGGTTATTTCCAAAGACTTGTCCGCATATGAACCAGAAATTTCTTCCACAATGGCCTCATCTTGAAAATAATTATAGGCGACTTTTTGAAAATCATCGTCGAACATCCACACAACGGGATGGAATTCCACGAAAATTAATTTGCCGTTCGGCTTGAGGGAGTTGGCAATCACTTCCGCCCATTTCGATAGATCAGGAAGCCATCCAATTGTTCCGTAGGTCGTATAAACGATGTCGAATTTTTCCGTTAGAAATTGCCGTGAATCATAGATGTCGCAACAGATGAATGTTGCTTGGAGTTCAAGTTCGGAGGCTAAGGTCTTGGCTGATTCAATGGCTTTTTCCGAAAAGTCTATGCCTGTGACGTGTGCGCCCATGCGTGCTAGGGAAAGCGAATCTTGTCCGAAGTGACATTGCAAGTGGAGTACCTTTTTTCCAGAAACATCACCCAAAAGGCCTAATTCAATTTCCTTTAAGGAATTCTCTCCGGAACGAAATGCGTCCATTCGATAGAAATCGGACTGAAGGTGTCCTTCAACGCGATTATTCCAATTCTGACGGTTTAGTGCTAGGTAGTTTTCTTCCATACCTTAAAATTAAGGTTTTGAATGCTTTATTCCATATCGACAACTGTAAAGGATGTAAAAATAATTTGGTTCTTTTAATTCAGAACCAAAAGAACGTTGTACATTTGCGCTCGAATTTAGGAGCTATATGATAGAATTACGTCCAGAACAACTCGAAATCATTCAAAAAATGAGTGTGTTTCAAGTAAGAGCAGGCATGCCTCCAACGGAAGCGCGTATTCTTGCTTTATTGCTGGTTTCGGATCGAACGGAGTTAAGCTTCGACGAAATCCGTGAAACATTGAACACCAGTAAAAGTGCTGTGAGTACGGCGCTTAACACCTTGGTTTTGCGCAATAAAGTGGAGTCAATAACGATTCCAGGTGACCGCAAGCGCTATTTCAAACATCAATTACGCAATTGGAACGCCAATGCCAAAGATGGATTGGATAAGCTACTAAGTGTGAATCAATTGCTAAAAGAAATCTTATCTGTTCGAACCACGGAAACAGTGGACTTCAATCAAGATTTGAAAAATGTCATTGCGTTCATCGATTTTATGCAAGGAGAATTGGTGCACGTATTTCAAAAATGGAACGATCAACAACAAATAGAAAACAACTAGGAAATGAAACAACAATTCGCTCAAAACACATGGTTTGCACTCGCGCTGATCTGTATTTCCATGGGTTCCGTGTCCTATGGACAAGGGGCCACTTTCACGCTGCAAGATGCGGTGGTTTACGGTGTCGCGCATCAAGTGAACATTCAGAAATCCAAATTGGAATTGGATAAAAACGAACAAAAGTTCAATGAAGCGCTCGCGTTGTATTTGCCTCAAGTACGTGCGTCCGGAGGCGTGAACAATAACTTGAAGTTGGCAACGAACATTATTCCTGGAGCCGTTTTTGGTCAGCCAGGTCAAGATGTGGCAGTGAAATTCGGTACGAAATACACCGTGAATGGATTCATTGACGCTTCCCAAGTGATTTATGACCAATCGCTATTAACCGGACTCGCAGCGAACAAAGAACTTCAAACCATTACGCAACTAACTGTCAATAAAACGGAGGAGCAAGTGATTTTCGATGTGGCCATTGCTTATTACAATGTACAATTGATCGGACTTCAAAGAGAGATTGTGCAAGCGAACCTAAAGAAATTAGATAGCCTTTTGAAGATTACCAAAGTTCAATTGGACAATGGATTCGCTAAACAATTGGATTACGACAAATTGAAAGTCAATCGCACCAATTTGGAAACAGAATTGTCCAATATCGAATTGAACTACCAACAACAGATGGTCTATTTAAAATATGTCATGGCTTATCCATTGGATCAAGCGATAGAACTTTCGACAAAGGTGGAGCAGGAAAAAGTGGCATCGACGATTGCTTCCAAAATGGACGTGAATAACAACCTTGACTTTCAAATCCTCATGGCGCAACGTCGCATGACAAACATCAACATCAATCAATTGAAAGCGTCTTATTTACCGAGTTTTTCCTTGGGATTCCGTTATGGATATCAAGCACAACGCAACCAATTGGATTTTTTAAGCAGCGCAACAACGTGGTATCCGAACTCGGTGCTTTCGATTAACATGAACATGCCCATTTTTGATGGATTAACGAAGCATGCGAAAATCCAACAATTAAGCATACAGCAAAAACAAAGTTTGTTGGACGAAGAACAGCTCAAGAACTCGTTGAATTTCCAACTCAAAAACATGGAAACGAAGTTAAATGTGAGTATAGGTGCCATGGAAACACAGCGCAACAATTTGCAATTAGCGGAGGAAATTTATCAGACAACCATGTTGCAATATCAATCAGGTATCATCAGTACCGCAGAATTGTTGAATGCTGAAACAAGTTTGAAAGAAGCGCAAACAAATTACTTGCGATCAGTTGCTCAAATCCGCATGGCGGAATTAGAAGCATTGAAAGCAGCTGGAAATATTAAGTCAATCATTAAATAGTCAATACCATGAAAAAAATCAGAAAAATTCTCGTTCCATCCATCATCACGATTCTCCTTGTTGCATTCGTTGGATGGAAATTATCCAGCAATAAAAAAGTGATGGAAGCGAAAGCGGCCATTGCTGAGACGAAAACAGTGATCTTCCCGGTGACCATTGTTCACGCTCAATCACAATTGTTAAATCAATTAATCGAAGTCAATGGGGTGTTTAATCCAAATCACTCTCTGAACTTTTTATCCGAACAATCTGGACGCATCGTTCAAGTGTCCATTCGCGAAGGACAATCTGTTTCGAAAGGACAACTCATTGCGAAAATCGACGATGAGCAATTGTTAATCGATTTAGAATTAGCCAATGCTACTTGGGATAAAGCAAAAACAGATTTGAACAAATTTGAAGGAATGTTGGCAGGGAATGCAGCGACAAAACAACAAATTGAAGACTTGAAAATGCAAGTGAAAAGCGCCGAGGCGCGCGTTTCTACTTTGAAGCGACAGTTGAGAGCGACAAAAATCATTTCTCCGATTTCTGGTGTTGTGAACAAATTGTCATTGGAAGTGGGTTCTTTCGTTTCTCCCGGAGCAAGCATTGCTGAGATCTTAGATATTTCCAGTTTGAAAATGAAAGCGTCACTTTTGGACCGCGATGTGGTTCGCTTTAAAGTAGGACAAAGCATTCGTGTAAAACCAGATTTGTATCCAACTTCACCACGAAATGGAAAAATCACGTACATCGCTTCGAAAGCAGATGCATCTAGAAATTATGGTGTGGAAATTGAATTAGCGAATAGCGCAAACGAACCGTTGAAAGCTGGAATGACTGGTGTTGTTTCTTTTGAAATGTCAGAACCGCGTCAAGCGATGATGTTACCGATTCAATGCATCGTTGGTGGATTACAAGATCCGAATGTGTATGTCATTGTCAACAATGTCGCGGTGAAACGCAGCATTCAAACGGGATACATTCAAGGTGATTTTGTCGAAGTGTTGGGTGGATTAACCGAAGCAGATGTTGTTGTTCGCACCGGACAATTGAACATTGCAGATGGATCGAAAGTTGAAATCATTAAATAAGAAATCCATGTCAATTACGGAATTAGCAATTAAAAGACCATCACTCATTGTGGTGATCTTCTCAGTACTCGGATTTCTGGGACTCCTCAGTTATTCGAAACTGAATTATGAATTAATGCCCAAATTCTCGATTCCAGTCGTGAGCGTTACGACGGTTTATCCCGGTGCATCGCCGACAGAGGTGGAGAATTCGGTGACGAAAGTACTAGAGGACGCTTTGTCCAATTTGGAAAATTTGGATGAGATTAAATCCACATCCATGGAAGGTGTTTCATCGGTTGTGTTGATGTTGAAGCCGGATTCCGATGCGAATCAAGCCATTCAGGATGCACAGCGCAAGGTCAATGCCATTCTTTCCAAATTACCGGACGATGTTCAATCTCCGTCATTAGGAAAATTCTCCTTTGATGAGGCGCCGATTATGCGTTTGGGTGTAACGGCCAAAATGCCACCAAGTGAATTGTATTCGTTGGTAAAAGATGAAATCAAACCTTTGTTGGGACGTGTAAAAGGAGCTGCTCAAATATCGATTGTCGGTGGAGAGGAACGCATGATCAACATCAATATCAATCGCCGTCAAGCGGAATTGTATAACTTGTCCATTCTGCAAATTAGTCAAGCCGTAAAAAACGCGAATTTGGAGTTCCCAACAGGGAAATTGACCAATGACAATACGCAAACGGTCATCAAATTGAAGGGGAAATATCAATCCTTGGATGACATTCGTAACTTGCCGGTTGGCATCGATAAAAATACGGGTTCCAAAATTCGCTTATTTGAGGTGGCAACGATTTTAGATGGAACGAAAGAAATCAAAACGTTCAGTCGCATTAATGGGAGAAACTCGATTGGACTGTTAATCATAAAGCAAAACGATGCGAACGCTGTGGAGTTGAGCAAGTTGGTGAAAAAGGAAATTAAGAACCTTGAAACGACATATAAAGCGAAAAACTTAACCTTCGACATCGCTTCGGATTCATCCGATTTTACCTTGGCGGCAGCGAGCGCGGTAATGAACGACCTTGGATTGGCCATTTTCATTGTGGCACTTTGTATGTTGCTTTTCTTGCATAGCATTCGAAATGCAGTCATTGTGATGATCGCCATTCCCGCTTCCTTGATTTCTGTTTTTGTGGCGATGTTCTTATTAGGATACTCCTTGAACTTGATGACCTTGTTGGCGATCTCATTGGTTGTAGGGATTCTCGTCGATGATTCGATTGTCGTTCTTGAGAACATTTATCGACACCTCGAGCTTGGACAAGATCGCGTGACAGCAGCGATTAAAGGAAGAAAAGAAATTGGTTTTACAGCTTTGGGAATTACCTTAGTGGATGTCGTGGTTTTCTTACCGTTAACACTTGTCGGAGGAATTATTTCCAATTTATTGTCCCAATTCTCCGTGGTGATTGTCTTATCCACCTTGATGAGTTTGTTCGTTTCCTTCACGCTGACGCCACTTTTAGCTTCGCGCATGGCGCGCAAAGAGGAAATCACGAATAAAACCTTGTTTGGTCGTTTCATCTTACTGTTTGAGCGATTTATTACCAACCTCACGGATACGTATGGACACATTTTAGCTTATGCGCTTGGGAAAAAACGCTATGTGATTTTGGGAACCATTGTGGTCGTCATAGCATCGTTTATGTTGGTCGGGAAAGGCTACATCGGAACGGAGTTTGTGAGTCAAGGTGATACCAGTGAGTTTATCGTGAATATTGAATTGGCACAAAATGCGACCTTAGCACAAACGAATGAGGCCGTTCAAAAAGCGGAAGAGCATTTGTTCAAAAACGCAGATGTGAAAAATGTATTCTCGAGCATTGGGACGGCATCGAACGCGATTGGCGGAAGTAATTCAACGAACAATAAGGCGGAAATCAATGTCAAACTCGTTCCGCGTGAACAGCGCGAGGTCGAATCGAGCATCTACGCGCAATACATGAAATTGGAATTAGAGAAAATCCTTCCAGGTGTGAAAGTAAGTTCAGCCGCGGTGAGTATTACAGGGGGAGCAAATCAAGCACCGGTACAAATGGCCGTTACGGGAAATGACTTGAATCAAAATTTCCAAATTGCCAATGAATTGGTGGATCAACTGAAATCCATTCAAGGAACGGCAGAAGTGAAAATGTCCATTGAATCTGGAAATCCAGAAATCAGTGTGGACATCAATCGCGAAAAAATGGCTGAGCTTGGATTAAGCATGGATGTGGTCGGAATGACCATGCAAGCGGCATTTTCGGGAAATAGTAAGGCATCCTACACGGACAAAGGAAAAGATTATGACATCAATGTAATGTACGACAATTTCGACCGTCGCAATGAAGGTGATTTAGCCTCGTTGATTTTTATCAATAACCGTGGAGAGAATATTCGATTGGAACAGTTTGCGAACATCGGACGCACCACGGGATCAACGAAGCTAGAGCGTAAGAACCGAGTTCCTTGTATTTCCATTTCATCCCAAGTTCTCGGTGTTTCCAGTGGAACAGTGACCGGTGAAATGACGAAGTTCATCAAGAAGAAAAATTATCCAAGTTCGGTGGTTGTGAGTTCTGAAGGAAACTCGAAAAACATGGGTGAAGCCTTTGCGAATTTAGGATTTGCATTGATTGCGTCGATCTTGTTCGTGTATTTAATTATGGTGGCATTGTACGACTCGTACGTGTATCCATTTGTCGTCTTATTCTCCATTCCTGTTGCGGTTGTCGGAGCATTGTTGGCTTTGGCTTTATCCATGCAACCCTTGAGTATCTTCTCGATGTTGGGAATGATCATGTTGATTGGACTTGTGGCCAAGAATGCCATTTTGATTGTCGATTTTGCCAATCAATTGAAGTCAGAAGGAAGAAATACCGTGGAAGCATTAATTGCTGCAGGGAAAACGCGTTTGCGTCCAATTTTAATGACCACCCTTTCGATGATTACAGGAATGATGCCGATTGCCTTGGCGCATGGTCCAGGAGCAGAGTGGAAAAGTGGATTGGCTTGGGTTTTGATTGGTGGATTAACCAGTTCCATGATCTTGACCTTGGTAGTTGTGCCATCCGTTTACATGATTTTCGATGTCTTCAAAAAGGACATCAAGAACAAAGAAGGCAAAGCGCAATTGAAAATCATTCGCAAAGAAGGATTGGATGTCGCCGCGATGCTCAAAGAACACAGCGCACACTAGTCCAAGTTTACTTGGATAGTTTCCATACTTGAGGAAGTCCTTTGTGGTCGTACGAAAGTACATTCACGGAGGACTTTTTCACTTTATAGCGCGTCGTTGATCCAAGTGCGGTGATGTTTTTTTGCCCATTCAAGTTCAGTTGATTGATTGGAAGCTCCACAAATAAGACTTCGAAATCTACAGGGATGAAAATCGCAAACAATTCCGCTTGGTCATTCTCTGTAAAGACCCATGTTCCTTGTTCGGTTTTTACTTCATACGGTGCAACCGGATGCGTTCCATAAATCGCTGTGCCATTTTCCTTCATCCATGTGCCAATTTCAGCGAGACGTTGATAAGCAATGGGATCCCATTCACCTTGTGCATTTGGAGCAATGTTTAATAAGTAATTTCCACCACGAGAAACGATGAGGCAAAGATTCTCTAGGATTTTCGCTGTGGACTTATATTGGTCATTTGGCACATAACTCCAACTGTTCGCCATCGTCATGCAGGACTCCCACGGATAGGGAAGGGGTTTTGCGGGGATTTGTTGCTCAGGTGTCAAATAATTTTGATTGGGGCCTTCAACAGCACGATCGACGACGATTAATCCCGGTTGATATGTTCGCGCCTCCAAAACGATCGAATCCATTTTGATGTCTTGATTTACAGGTTTGTAACCCCAGCGTGGTGATGTTGCCGTCATTGGTTGTACCCATCCACCATCGAGCCAAAGCAAGTCAATTTTTCCGTAATCGGTCATCAACTCCATGATTTGATGGTGTGTGAACTGCACGAATCTGTCCCATTTCTTGGGTTTTTTCGTTAAATCGTAATTGGGATTTCGGTCGTAGGGAGGAAAAGTTGGGTCCCAATAGTCGTCGCTGCTCCAATCTGGTTTACTGAAATACGCGCCAATCCAAAGTCCTTCCTTGCGAAAGGCATCGAATACTTTTAAGGCAATATTTGCATTTGGATTTGTGGAATAGGGACACTTTTCATTTGCGACGGTGTAATCTGTAAATTGTGAGTCGAACATGCAGAATCCATCGTGGTGTTTTGTGGTGAACACCATGTACTTCATGCCGGCATCTTTGGCTGCTTTTGCCCATTTTTCTGGTTGGAATTGAACAGGATTAAATGTCGTTTGCAAGTTTTCGTAGTTTTTTACGTAGCCGAAGTAGTCGTTTTTGTAAGGACCACGACGAATGCACCAATCTTCATCCTCTGGACAAATGCTCCAACTTTCCACAACACCCAATTGGGAATAGGTTCCCCAATGCATCAAGAGTCCAAATTTGAAATCCTGCCATGTATCCAATTTCGCTTGAACCAAAGGATCAGTAGGTGGGAAGTACTTTTGTTCGTGTTCTTGCGCTTGGACAGTCCAAAGCAAACTAGAAAGAATGAGGGTAAAATACGGTTTCATCTTAGTGAATTTCAATTTCGTCAATAAATAACCAGCCATCACCATCCACACCGCGCCATTTCGGCAAAGCTCCAGGATTGATAACTTGAATGTAAAGGTAGCGTCCAGCAGTTTTGTGTGGAAGCGTTAATGGAAGTGGATAAGTTCCAGAGGGCATTTGTTTTCCCGCATCGGGATTTTCCACTGTTGCTTGAATAGCGTTTGGACCTTCCAAATCTTCCAGTTTTTGCACTATGCGTACATTCAGCGCTTTCGGACCAACAATCCATGCGGAGTTGTTTTCAAGAAAGTTCAAACGAATGGATGAAATGGAATCCACTTTTCCAAGGTCAATGATGAGTTCAGCGTTCCTTCCTTGCCATCCTTGCCAATTGTATTGATAATCTGTCGTTCCTTTGATTCCATTGATCAGCGGCTGTGCGCTGCAGAAAGTCAGGCTGTCAATTGGACTTCCATCCGCTTTCTTGGCACCGTCGCGGTACGATTTATTTGGAAGAGTTAGGTATTTCAAAGAGCCATTGGATGCGAGGTGCTTGACTTTTCCATTTTTCCAATAGTCGCGAGTGATTTGCTCATATTCCTTTGGACTCAATTTGATTTCATGCAAAAGATTCGGTCCGTTTTTCAGTGCAAGACGAACGAAGTCCGTCAGCATTTGATCATACGGATTATCTGTTGAATAAAAATACCAATCCTTTCCGGCATCCGGAGATTTAGCGATTTCCAATGAGGCGTAGCGCATGCTTTGTTGCGCCATTTCGAGTCGTTCAATGTGTTTTGCACTCAAGCCTTCCAGACTTTTCGCTTTTTCGAACATGGTGTGATACCAATGTAGGTTTTCCGGGGACAAGTATCCTCTAATGTGAGTCATTGGTGGTTCGTACAAGGTCAAGGATTTGCCACTTTTTTGCAATTCGCTTACCTCCCGATCGAGGATTTCCTTGACGATGGGTCCTGCGGCGCCGTAATAGTTTGAAAGAAAGGCATCCATCAACATCGTTTCATCGAGGTACGGATCCCACATCCATTTGGAAAGCAGGAAACAGCGTAGTTCTTGCATTTCGGAGGAAGAATGATTGTATCCCTGTTCAAAGAGCATGTTGACACCGTATTTTTTGAAAAGTTGAATGTTTTCCTGAAGGGTAGGCCAATTTGGAAAAGGCATCACCATGTGAGAGAAGTTGATGACGTAATCCCAAATGAGGATGTTTTGACTGATTTTCGACCATTCCGCCAAATCTTTTTCAAATCCAGTTCCTGTCAATGATTTTGCCCTGTTTTCTTCAATGGTACAAAGCATGATATTGACATTTGGAAGTGGCTTTGTCACTTTCGGTGCAGTGCGTGAATATTGATACGCTAGCGTTGAAATGACTTTGTCTGGAAAGCGTTTTGCAATTTCATTCACGAAGCGGATAATGGAACCGGAGTGCGCCCCTTCCTCCTCATCGATGTGTGCACATTTCTCACATTCACAATAGTTGTAGTTGTCCATTTGACTGACACTCCAATACGTATCCTGTGGATGTTTGTTGATCTCCAATTGTAGCGCATTGCTCACGTGAGCGAGCACCTCGGGATTACTCAAGCAAAGTTGATCTTTCATACGTACACCGTTGCGCAGCGCATAATATTCTGGATGTTGTTCGAAATACGTATCCGGGGGTAATAAACGATGCAGTGTATGAACCCATAATCCCCAGCCGGGATGACGCTCAAAACTTCCCGTTCCTTGTCCATCTGTTAAATAAAAGGATTCCGCATATCCAGCCCGACGCGCCTCACCATAAAAAACTTCGCGGTATTCAAAAGCAGGAACTTGTTCATAGATGGTGTAGGGGAGTGGTTTGATGCGGGCCAATTTTGGTATAAACGTTTCCTCTGCACTGTAAAAGCGAATACCGAACGAATGTTCGAGGGTGTAATAAATAGCGTGTTCAATGGCTTGTTCGGTTGCACCATAAAAAACTAGGTTTTTTCGGTCTGCTATTACACCGAATCCGTCTGCACCCCATTCTTTTGTTCGTCTGAAAAGTTTGTCGTTTGGACCTTCAAAATGAAATTTAAAGTCTGTTTCCAATCCGGTGATTTCTCTCAAGTAAAACTCAAACGTTCTATTGAGTTTTGGGTAAGAAACAACTTGAGTATAGGAAGCAAACGATTGTAAAATAATCGTGCATGCGACCAGTAATTTTATCGGGAAGTTAACTGTTGCAGATTCGCCATAATTAAAAGTCATTAATTTCATTTTATAGGTACATTTATTAATGAAATCCACCTTTTCCTCGGTAGAGTTTCATGGGTTGTTTTAATTGGATTTTCAGCACGCTGATTTCTGGATCAAGCGCAGAAACGGGAACATCCATGTAGATGGTTCCAGGTACATAGCTCCAGTCGATTTTGCCGACTACTTTGTATGGGACAGAGGTATTCGTCCCGAGTACTGTGATGCTTTGAATGTCGGACATTAATCCTTTCAGTTGAACCGTTACTTTTAAATTCGATGTTGCAACGGGCATGGTGGAAATGGTGCCATAGTTTAATTCCCTCGTTGCTTGATTGGTAGTGTCCACACCAATGGCTGGAAGAAACAAGAAAATCGTCATTGAATCGCTGGAAATGGTGCTATTTCCGTGGAAGTGTCCGTCTGGAAGTCCAGCTTTCGATCCATAAATCGCTTCCTTGTGCTTGGAGGTCCAGCGTCCCACAGCTTTTAACAAATTCACTTGTTCACTTGGAATGGTGCCATCTGCTTTTGGGCCGATGTCTAGGAGTAAATTTCCGCCCATTCCTAAACACTCGGTGAATATTTGCAGGACCTCGTTCACTGTTTTCATGTTGTGATCCATCGGACGATAGCCCCAATTGTCGTTGCTGGTTAAACAAAGTTCCCAGGTATTTCGATCGGGATGTACAATCGGCATGTTTTGCTCGGGTGTATCGTAATCACCGTAGGACTTCAAGCGTCCATTCAAAATCGCCGTTGGATTACTCCCATGAATGATTTGATCGATTTTCGCAGCTTGCCATTCGGATTCCGAATGTTCCCAGTCGCCATCGAACCAGTATAAATCCGGTTTGAATTGCTGATTAATTTCTTGAATTTGTCCGTGCATAAAGGACAAAAAGCGATTCCAACGCACACTGTCGTCTTTGATTTGATAACGGTTATAGTCTTTGAGAAAGGTTGGGTAATCGTCATGCGACCAATCCAACAGGGAATAATACGCACCGAATTTCAGTCCTTCTGCGCGAACGGCATCGACAAACGGAGTGATTAAATCGCGTTTCGTTGGTGTCTGAAAAACCGTACTAAGCGGGTATTTTGGATTCCACAGGAAATTCTTCGAGTTCTGGAAAGAAACATTTGGTAATGCGCTCGACAACTCTTGTGCACTTGTTTGAGGAGTGAGACATTTGGTATCCCATAATGCCACGCCATCGTGGTGTTGCGTGGTCATTACCGTATATTGCGCACCACTTTCCTTGATCAACTTTGCCCATTCCTCCGGATGATAGTTTACCGCGTCAAATCGCTCCAGTTGTGACATGTACGTTGGATATGGAACGCCTTTATTGTGAAAAGCCCAACTTTCGGAAGTGCCATCAACAGCGTAAATTCCCCAGTGAATAAAGATGCCGAGTTTAGCGTCAGTAAACCATTGAATGGAATCAGATGTTGCTGTTTTTTGCGCAAAGGATAGCTTATTTGCTACGACAACGCAAAGGAAAAAGGCTAAATTTTTCATGAGGTGAAGATACAAAATCTACCCGTATTGCTCGCGATGTTATCGGCTGTTCGTGGCATTCTATTTTCAGCATCTCAAATCTTAACAATTTTATCATATGTTTAGTCGAATTAATTCGCTTAGTTAAAGTATCTTTGCGGAGAAATTTTGCGTTGATCTCCTTGAGGTGAACAAGCGTTTGCACCGAAACCAACGTAAGATGGAATGTCGATCCATGACAATGAATAAAGTCTTAATTCTGAGTGTATTGCTGTTTTTGTTCAGTGGTTATCAAGCACAGCAATTAATCATTAATGAAATTTCCCAAGGTACAGGTTCAAGTGAATATGTCGAATTTGTTGTCATTGGTACGCCAACCTGTGTCACCCCGGTTCCTACGTTGGATTTAAGAAAAGTCATCATCGACGACAATAATGGTTATTTCGCTCCAGGTTCAGGAACAGGGATTGCTGGTGGCGCTGTTCGTTTTGCGAATATTCCATTTTGGCAAAGTATTTCTCAAGGAACATACATTGTGATCTACAATGATGCGAGTCCGAACACAAGTTTACCACCGGATGACATTTCTACGACAGATGGAAATTGTCGATTGGTCATTCCATCGAGTTCGATGTTATTGGAAAAGACGACGGTTAGTCCTACAACGACAAATCAAGCATATCCGCCGGATGCGAACTGGTCGGCAGGCGGATCCTGGTCACCATTAGCGATGGCCAATTCGGACGATTCATTTCAAGTTCCGAATATTCCTTCTACTGGGGTACCATTTCACAGTGTGAGTTGGGGAAATAACACGAGCAATGCGATTGTATATTTTGCAGGTTCAGCCGCTGGAAAAGTGTTTTCATTTACGAATACGACCTCAAATAATTGGAATTTAGTCGCAAATTGGACAAGTTCAGATGTGGCAACGGGCCAAACGCCAGGAATGGCGAATAATGCGGCAAATGACGCATGGATTGGAAGCATGAATCCACTTTGTAGTGTCAATCCAGGAATGACTGTTACACCCGTTATTGCGAATGAAACCTGTATCAATGCTTGCGATGGATCCATTCAAACATCCGTGACTAATGGACTAGCACCGTATACGTATAGTTGGTCAAATGGCGCAACGACAAGTTCACTTTCTAATGTGTGTCCGGGTAACTATACAGTCACTGTTACAGGAGCAAATGGCTGTTCAGTGATTGAAACGTTCACCGTCACCGCAGGAAATCAAGGTTCGAATGCGAGCATTTCACCAGCGGGACCCTTCACCAATCAGGATGCTGCACAACAAATACAAGCGATGAATGGGGGAGGTGTTTGGTCGTCGAATTGTGGATCGTGTTTATCTGCAACAGGGATATTTAATCCCCAAATTGCTGGTGTCGGGACATGGCAAATTTGTTATGCCTTGGGTTCTGGAAACTGTGCCGATACACAATGCATCAATATTACCGTGACCAATGGATGTACACCACAAACAACGACAGAATCCTTGACCATTTGTCCGGGTGATTCCGCCTTTATTAATGGTATTTGGGAAAGTGCACCGGGACAGTATTCAGCCGCATTTCAGGATATGAATTTATGCGATAGTACACACATTGCCACCTTGAGTTTGTATTCAGTAACACCATGGACAGAAAACATCACTTTATGTGAATTTGATTCCGTGTTCGTATTTAATCAATGGATTTACGGAGCACAAAGCTTAACACAAATTGAACAAAACGGGAATGGCTGTGATTACCTGCATACAGTGAATGTCCAATTAGACACCTGCATTATAGAGCCATCCGTTATTTACATTCCAAATGTCTTTACGCCAAATGGAGACATGGTGAATGACACGTTTGACATCATTATTCAAAATGGAAAAGTGGAACGCGGCTGGATTTTCAATCGTTGGGGCAATGTGATTTGTACCTTTTCCCCCACCCAGCTGAAATGGGATGGGAAAGACGAAAGAACTGGAATTCCAGTGCTTGATGGTGTTTATACTTACGTGGTCTATTTCAATCCAGCGAATACAGTCAATGAATTGTACCAAGGATTTGTAACCGTTGTTAAATAATTAGTTTCATGTATCTGCAACGGATACAAAAATCATCTCGAATTTTCCTTGTATCTTTGTCCATCATGGGGCCGACCTTGGATTTGACAGCGATAGCGGTAGTCAAGTGTCAGCATGCAGAGGGTTGTGGTGAACCTCTTAAATATCTTGTCACGAACAATAATTGACAATACGTCATACGCACTTGCTGCTTAATTAGCTGAATGTTAATTGGCTTAATCCGACTGAAGCACAGTAGGTTGGACAAGTACTTTCGGTAGATCGTCGCCTAATCGATTTACCACCCGAAAGTTCATCCCATTAGGCTAGTGTTTGCGATGGTGCTAAGTAAATGCGAAATTCAGTACCTAAGTTCAGGTTTTGGGTGTTCTTGTCCGTGCCTGAATCGAAAATCAACCGAGGAATAAGCATGTAGAAAGCTTGAAAACTCGTCGTTTGGACGAGGGTTCGAACCCCTCCGGCTCCACCTTCGCTCGCCGAAGTTTTTGAGTATCAAAAACGAAGGCGAGCTTTTTTTAAAAACCATTATTGAATTTTAATTCTTTGTTGAAACGGCGAGCTACGGCGGACCCGTCCACTTTGGTAACAAGGTAATTTGAGTATCAAAAACGAAGGCGAGCTTTTTTTTAACCCATTATTGAATTTTAATTCTTTGTTGAATCGGCGAGCTACGGCGGACCCGTCCACTTTGGTAACAAGGTAATTTGAGTATCAAAAACGAAGGCGAGCTTTTTTTTAACCCATTATTGAATTTTAATTCTGTGTTGAAACGGCGAGCTACGGCGGACCCGTCCACTTTGGCAACAAGGTAATTTCAATATCAAAAACGAAGGCGAAATTACTTCAGGTCCATCCAAAGTTTTGGTGAAATAATTTCTTGAATTTTTCGTTTACTGGACATGTATTTTGTTTATCAACTAAGGTGTTCCAATGGTAGTCCATATACGGGCTGTACAAGTAATCTAAATAAAAGATTGGATCGACACTCGAAAGGATTTGTGTTTTCAACGAAAGATAAACTTCCAGTTGAGTTAGAAATGTATGTTGCTTTCAATGATAAATACAAAGCATTTGAATTCGAGAAATACTTAAAGTCAGGATCTGGAAGAGCGTTTGCGAAACGGCATTTTTAAAGGTTGTAAATAGATTGAAGCTTTATGATTCATTGCATATTAGCTTAAGGGGAAAGCGCAGCTAACCCCATCGGTTACAATATAATCAAAAAGCTACTACTTAGGAGTGATTTTTTTGTGGGCGGTTTTCGCTGAAAATAAAAAATCCATTTTTATTCATTCTCCGTTCAATCATCCTAACTATTTTCGTAACTTCATATATATGACCTCCAAATTGAATCAATCTCAGCGCTCTCCAGCCGAATTTACGGAACAGTTTATTAATCAAACCAATCAAACGATTTTTTTGACGGGAAAAGCGGGGACGGGTAAAACAACCTTGCTGCGGAAAATTATGGAGTCTACGCATAAAAATGCGGTGATTGTCGCACCAACGGGAATCGCGGCCTTGAATGCTGGAGGGGTGACCATTCATTCCTTTTTTCAATTGCCTTTCGCGGGATTCATTCCGGCGTTTGGTGTAAAGGCTTCTTTTACCGATACAGTCAAGTTTGAAACGAAGGATACCTTGATGCGCCATTTTTCGATGAATAAAACGCGCCAAAAAATCATACGAAACATTGAACTATTGATCATCGATGAAGTGAGTATGTTGCGCGCTGATTTACTAGATGCCATGGACTGGACCTTGAGAAATGTTCGTCGGACTCATGAACCATTCGGTGGTGTGCAAGTGTTGTTTATCGGTGATTTGCTGCAGCTTCCTCCGGTGGTAAAACAGGAAGAATGGCAGGTGCTTCGTTCCTATTACGACGGTGTTTTCTTTTTTCATGCGAAAGTCTTGCAAGAAATTCAGCCATTATACATCGAACTTTCAACGATTTATCGTCAACAGGATCAGGATTTTATTCAAGTTTTAAATAACCTGCGAAACAACCAGATTTCCGCAGCGGATGTGGAAGTGCTGAATCATTTTGTTAATCCGGATTTTGATGCTTCGAAAGAAGAAGGTTACATCACCTTAACCACCCATAATTCCAAGGCGGACGAAATGAACGCCAAAGCACTACAAGCATTGCCGGGAAAAAAAGTGAGTTTCGATGCTGAAATCACGGGGGACTATCCAAAACACCTTTTTCCATTAGAAGAAACTTTGGAGTTAAAGATTGGCGCGCAAGTCATGTTTGTGAAGAACGATTTATCCTTCGATAAAAACTACTTTAATGGGAAAATGGGAAAGATCGAATCCCTCAGTGAACATGAAATCACGGTCCATTTTCCGGAGGAAAAGAAAACGATTACCGTCGAAAAATTTGAATGGAACAACATTCGATACGCCATAAACGATGCGACAGGTGAGGTAAAAGAAGAAATTCTCGGGACATTTGTCCATTATCCATTGAAACTCGCTTGGGCAATTACCGTTCACAAAAGTCAAGGATTAACCTTCGATAAGGCGGTGTTAGATGTGTCGGATGTCTTCGCTCCAGGACAAGCCTATGTCGCCCTTTCACGCTTGCGTACTTTACAAGGATTGGTTCTGTTGAAACCAATGCGCATGAATGGATTATCGAATGACCAGCAAGTGGTGGCATTTAGTCAACATAAAGCATCGGAAGAATTGCTGCCGAGCTATTTGGCGGAAAGCACGAAGAATTACCTTCTTCAATCCTTAAAACAAGCATTTGATTGGTATGAACTTGGTTCGAAGTGGGGGAGTCACGAGGCAAGTTATCAAATCGTAGGCGTCAAAAGTGAAAAAGCAAAAAACAAGAGTTGGGTGACCTTGCAAAATCAAATCATTCAATCGACGATGGATCCTGCTCGTAAGTTTTGTCGTCAATTAGAGGTGCAATTTCAAGCGGGAAAGTTTGAAATTCAATTCATCAACGAACGCGTGCAAGCAGCGTATCAATATTTCTTTAAATTGTTGGACGATGTACTTACCTCGAACTTGCGAAAAATAGCCGAATTGAGTCGTGTTCGCAAAACCAAGCAATACGCTGAGGAGTTAGAAGAATTGGATGAGTTGTTGCATGAAACCATTTTACGCATTAAAAAGGTACGCATCATGGTGGAAACCTTGGCCGCGGGAAAAGAGGTGACGAAATCCTTTTTAACACTCCCAGAAATCGCCAATTACCGCTTAGCTAAGATGGCCCTCATTAAACAAGAAATGAAGGAGCTTCCTTCGTTGTTGGATGATCCGGAAGAAGAGATGGACGTCATCTTTACGAAAACAAGTAAGAAATTGGCGGTGTCCAAGAAGGAGAAAAAATCAACGTACGAGCAAACCTTGGAATTGTTGGAAAGTGGAAAAGATGCAGCAGAAATTGCGCGCATTCGTCAATTGTCCCCACAAACGATCGCGAGTCACTTTGCCTTCCTCATCCGGGCTGAAAAAATTGAGTTGAGCGATGTGATGAATGAAAAACGCATCCATCAATTGGCTAAGATGTTTGATGGTTTTGAAGGAACATCTTTGACGCCTTTGAAAGAAAAACTTGGAAACAAGGCAACATGGGATGAACTCAAACTTTATCAAGCGTACACGCAAGTTTCCCAATAAAAAAAAGCCCTGGCAATATCGTCAGGGCTTTTTCATTTTCAGGCTTTAATCGTGTTTAACGATGCGTGTCGGAAGTGTGACATCCTCGATTTGTAAAAAGTAGATGCCGTTTGATATGTTTTTCAATGAAATGCTTCCCGTTGCTTCGAACATCGTTCCGTGAAGGACAACGCGTCCATTTCCATCTTTAACTTGGTAATTTGTTGGATGATTAATGGCTGCTTCAATGTACAATAGATCATTCGTTGGATTTGGATAAATACGCACGCTTGATAAGTCATTTTCAAAAACGGATGCATCCGTGACATTCGTACAAGCACTTGTTTGCGTGCAGTTGCCTTGTGTGATAACCACTGCATAATTCCCTGGATCGGTAGCTGTGAAAAACTGATTCGTTGCTCCAGGTATCGGCGTGTTGTTCGCGTCGCAATCCACCCATTGATAAGTCGTTCCCATGGTGGTGTTATTTGCGGATAAAGTCATTCCGGAAACGGAAGTGCTTACATCCACCGTGACAATTGTCAAATTCAAGTATTCGGTTATACAATTGTTTGTGGTCCCTTGGTAAACACCTGATGTGGCATAGGTGTTTCCGTTCCAAACGTAATCAGAACAAGAACTTACACTGAGTGTATCCGCAGAACTTTGGGTAATGGTTAAATCCAAATAGGATGTCACGCAATTGGTCGTTGGACCGGGATAGATTCCTGAAGTCGTATAGGTATTCCCATTCCAGTTATAGGAATCGCAAGAAGTAGCACTTGTTGTGTCACTCGAACTCGGTGTAATTGTGAGATCGAGTATTTCCGTTACACAGTTGTTCGTTGGACCTGTATACACGCCACTTGTGTTATATGTTGTTCCATTCCATGTGTAGGAACCACATTCTACGATACTTAAATTGTGAATGGTACTTGGTGTAATCGTGAGGTTCAAATAATGCGTCACACAGTTGGATGTTTGTTCAGCGTAAATTCCCGAATTGGAATACGTAGTTCCATTCCATGAATACGATCCGCATGCGCTCACGGACAAGGTGTCCAAAATGGCAGGAGTAATGGTTAGGTTTAAGGTGACCAAAGAATCTCCACCGTTGATATTGGTCAAGAGGTAGGTTGCAGTATTATTATTTGTGGTATAGGTCACGTTATCTATCCACGTGTACGAATTACACGCTGTCACAATCGCTGTTCCAGTATTGTTATTCACGGGAACACTGTGTGCATAGATTTTTGATCCACCTGTGGCTTTTGTTTCGATAAACGAGGCAACAACTTTTCCATTCGTTGATTTCGAGAAAAAAACGCGTTTTTTGCTAGCTAAATAAGTTGCCATTGGTTTGGTTTCATATGCCCAAGCAAACGAACCATTTGCATTTAACATACACGCGTGTAAAGTGGTTGGCGTTGCCCCATTGTCATAGCCACTCTTTACCAAAAAGACGGGTAGTCCATTGATTAATTGTAAATCACCAGCGTTGATTTTCCAAGTTCCAATCGCATAGATCATTTTTGCGGTATCCGTAAACTGTCGATCACCCGTTAATTTGTCAAACTTCTGGATGTACACACCGTAATCACTTTGCGCGGAATTTGTGTAATTACAAATGGACCATACATATGGTGACCCTGTGGCAAAGGCAATTTTTGTGTCCATTTCATTTCGAGTCGTGGTGATATCGAAATCCTTTCCGTTGATTCCCCAAGGCAACGTTCCATCTGGATTGATGCGTTGTAAATAGGAGTCGAAATGCGTCCCAGTCGCACCTTTGTAGCCATAATAAACGATGTTCCCATCTTGAGCGGAACTGTACATGGTGTTGTAAGCGGTTCCTTTATTGGATAATTGAATTGGATTCGGCCATTGTGGAACGCCTAATCCACTGTATTTCTGAGCCCAAAGTGTGGAGTTAATGCCAAAACTCAAGACATGGAAAACCAGTAGAAATTCATTGTTAGAAAGCTCAAACAGGTCACCAGGAGATTTTCCATTTGTCGCGCCGTTGCTGACTTGTTGTGCTGTTGACCACACTGGTGTTCCATTCGCACTGTATTTTTGCATCATGGTTTGATTGCTCGCATTCCATGCCACGATTGCTTCTCCGGTGGATAAAGGTAAAATGGTCACAACGTAACCAGAACCTAAATTGATGCCATTTGGATTCCATAAGTGATTTCCATTGATGTCCAATTTAAATGCAAAGCCGATTCCTCCATTCGTTCCCGTGACTCCAATATAGACGTTTTCATTGTTGTCCGTAGCAATTTTCATAATGGCTGTGGACGTACTCATGGGTAAGGTGTTGCTCACAAGCATCCCATCCGGCCCCAATTGTTTTACACCTTGATTGTTCAAGACCTGCATGCGGAGTTCGTAATTCACGGGTGCGTTGACTACTTTCCAGAAAACAGAAACTGTTTTACCGTTGACCGTTCCTAGGACTTTCATGTCATCGGAATTCGAAGTCGCTACTTCTGTATTCACATCCGTTAGGGGAGTCCATTGTGCAAATGTGGTAACAGATGTCAACAGGACAAAAAGTAATGTCTTTATTCTCATGCGTTTAATTTTTATAAAGATAAGTATATTCGGTGAATCTTAGAAAGTGCCTAATGCGTTGATTTGTTGGCTTTTTTCAATTTTTCATCACTCATGCAACTTAACATTACGTCACTCGTCTGACTTGCGAACTAAATTCTTTTCATGAAAAAAATCTTCACACTTTGCTCCTTATTTAGCATTTTTCTAACGAATCTCTTCGGACAGGTCAATTCCATCAATTTAATGTATAATTCCATTCCAGGAATTGGCTGTCATTCCAACATGTCGGTTTGTACCACAACTGGTACATTGCCAGAATCAGGTGCGCAAATCATTGTGGACTGGACCGATGGACATTCGGATACCATGGTGGTATTTTCTGCCCCGAATAGTCAAAACTGTTACATTTTCGAACATGATTACAGTCAAGCGGGGATTTACAATGCGTTAGTGACGGTGACAAGTGGTACGTCTGGACAAGTAGCAGGAACTTCTACCATTGAATGGGTTATTACCAATACAAGTCATTGTGGATTCTTTCAAGTAATTTCCATGTTGAATCCTTCAGCAACTTTCTTACAAAACGTTCCTTACGATGTGACAAACAATGCGGGAGTTACCACAACGATTTATCCACAAAATTCCTTTGGGAATGCCTATTACACAGAATTGGATGTCAATGCAACACCATATACTGTTGGCATTAGTGCAGCTTGGTTGCAGAACCACGGATATACGCAAACCTCCTCTAATTTTACGATTAATTCTTTTGACGCTAGCGGACTTGCTTTGGGTGTACCCATGAACATGACTTTAGAGTGTGCTGGAAATGGTTTGATTCCCGATTTAGAAATTTCATCCGCGGCGGCTTTTCAGTTTTTAGCACCCTTGCAACATGGAAATGTCAGTGTCGAAGTGTGCAATGTTTCGTGTGGGAATTACGCAAATAGCATTATTCAAATCGCTATTCCAGCTGGGGTGACACCAGACCTGAGTGGACTTCCGAACGCTACTTTTGCGAATGACACCGTCAGCATTTTAGAAGCGTATTTGTCGGCTTGTCAATCGTATTACTTTCCGTGTACCTTTGCGGGTAATACACCAGCGGGCGCCTTGTTCAACTTTTCGGTTAGCGTATCTGCACAGGGAGAGCAAGACCTTCAATTTAATACATCCGCTTTTGTAGCCACCGTATTGAATTCCTATGACCCGAATGACAAGCAAAGTAATTTACCAACATACATTCAGCCAGATGTACAAGAAACCATCGAATATATGGTGCGCTTCCAAAATGATGGAAATTATCCAGCGTTAAATGTCGTTGTTCGCGATACGATTTCACCTAATCTTGATTTGACTACTTTTCGTTTTATCGGCTCCAAACATCCCGTTAGTTATAGCTTGAATCCAAGTACAAGAGAGGTTGTCTTTCGATTTAGCGGCATTCAATTGATGTCCTCCCAAGATAGCCTAGAAGGAAGTCAAGGATATTTCATGTATTCCATGAAGGAAAATCCAAATCTTTCCTTGAATACTGAAATTCAAAACACCGCTTATATTTACTTCGATTTTAATCCGGCGATTGTCACCAATACGACGGTAAATATCAATGGATATGCTGGATTTACATCGATTGAGAAAGGACTGATTACCTTGTATCCGAATCCATCTCATGGACAACTATCGATAAAAGGAGTGGAGGACGGAGAAGTGTCCATTTATTCCATTACAGGACAGAAAATGCTGCAGCAAACATTCATTGGTGGACAACAGATTGATGTGTCTAAATTGGATACGGGAATGTATGTTGTTCATGTTCATTCGCTCATGGGTGACTTGGAGGAAAAATTGAATCTGCAGAAATAAAAGTGATGCCGTTTAGGCATATTGTCCCTTTTACCAGAAAACAATAAAAGATCCTTCCATTGAAATAAACAGCATATACAAGTCGAGGACCGGTAAAAATAGAAAGCTTGAAATCCAACCAAACACGATTCGCTTCATTTCTTTCCGTAGCTTTGCGGAAAATTAAATTCCATGACCTTTCGCGATTTAAATTTAAAAAAGCCCATTTGGAATGCCTTGGATGATTTAGGGTACAACACGCCCACAACCATTCAAGCAGCAAGTTTCAATGTAATGATGTCCGGAAAGGATACCATCGGCATCGCGCAAACAGGAACGGGAAAAACCTTGGCGTATTTGCTGCCATGTCTGTGCATGTGGAAGTTTTCAAAAGAGCCGCATCCGCAAATTTTGATCATTGTTCCAACACGTGAATTGGTGACGCAGGTGGTGAGTGAGGTAGAAAAATTAACGACATACATGAATGTTGCCGTTGGTGGTGTTTATGGTGGGACAAACATGAACACGCAAGCAGCAATGGTGCTTCAGGGTTTAGATATTCTAGTTGGAACACCAGGACGAATCCTCGATCTAGCAGCGATTGGCACCTTGCAATTGAAACATGCAAAAAAAGTGGTCATCGATGAGGTCGATGAAACCTTGAGTTTGGGATTCCGTCCACAATTGTTACGCATTTTTGAATTTTTGCCGACCAGAAGACAAAACATGGTTTTTTCGGCGACCTTGTCGGAGGAAGTAGCACAATTTTTAGATGACCATTTCACCGTGCCCGTTCGTGTAGAAGCTGCACGCGCAGGATCATCCTTAGATCAAATTGAACAACACGGTTTTCGCTTACAGAATTTCACGTCTAAAGTCCGCTTGTTGAGTCACCTGTTGGATCAAATGGATGAAGAAGCGAAAGTACTTGTCTTTGTTTCTTCTCGTTCTTTAGCTGATTTACTTTTTGAAGAAATGTCCACAACGTGGGACGATAAAGTAGGGGTAATCCACTCCAATAAAGCACAGAACTTCCGTTTTAACACCGTTAATCAATTTCAGCAAGGAGAAATCCGCATTTTAATTGCAACGGATTTAATTGCGAGAGGAATCGACGTAACGGATGTTACGCATGTGTTCAACTTTGATCTTCCAGAGAGTCCGGAGAATTACATTCACCGCATTGGACGAACTGGTCGCGCCGATAAAAATGGTGAAGCGATTACCTTTGTTTCCGATAAGGATGCACCGGCATTGGAGCAGATCGAAGCGTTGATGCGTAAACAACTACCGTTTACCGCTATCCCAGAGGACCTTGCATTAACGGATGAATTATTAGAATTCGAAAAGCCAAAATTAGTCGTACCTGGAAAGCTGATTAAATTACCGAAACGAGAAAACGTGGGAGCTTCCTTTCACGAGAAGAAGGCCAAGAACAAAAAGGTCAACGTGCGCTACGATCACAAGAAAGCCATGATGGATAAATATGGCAAGCCCAAACGCAAGCGCAACTAGTTTGATCGTTCTTATCGAACGCTCAGTTGTTCGAATGGATGGATGTATTTTAAAAAGACATCTTGAGAAAAACGTGCAATACCATTTGGACGCTTCATTTTAGCAAGTTGCAACCAAGCTGGTTTACCTTGTTCCATTTCTTGTCGGATGTAATATCCTTTACTTCGGACAAAAAGCGTACGATTTACCGGTTTTAATCCCTCAAATTGAACTGAGATTGCTTCTGAACCTATGGATGTTTTCATATAGTTTTCATCATCTTGCTGCAAAGCATTCAAGAATCTTGGATCTCCTGAAACCGAAGTAGGAGAAATTCGTTGCAATTCGAAAGGTTTTGGACTGGAAAAGTCCATGGCGGCATAGTCTAATTCCCAAAATCTAAAACCACCATCAATTCTTATTTCTATGGCATTCTTGTCTAAGTATTTTTTTTCAATCGGAATGATGAGCGTTTGATTGGCAGCATTTCCGATCGGTTGGATGGTTTCTAATTCGAGCCATTTATGATTCTTTTTTATGTAAACGACCAAAGGAATTCCTGCGTTTTTCAATTGTTTGGCTTGTTTTTCACCATTCTGTTTTCGATTATTTGTCACCCATTTTTCTTGGTGTGACCCTAAAGCTTGATTAAATTCTTGGTGAATAAGTCCTGCCCAGTCACTATTTCTTAGACTTAAGACTAATTTTCCTTGATTGGACGAATTAGTTCCATGGAAGCTTAAAAAGTTGCTAGCCATTCCGTTTTTACTCGGTGTGTCAAATGAATACACAGATCCGTCCAATTCTGCCAATGTTTCTAGAACAGATATCCCATTTTGGTCTTTTGCCGAAATCGCTTGCTCTGGTTTTGCGATGGAATAAAATGTTCCGTTTTGATCACTTAAAACTTGGAAGGAAGGGTCATGGTATGCTGCAATTAATTGCAGGAAATTAGTGAATTGAATTTCTTTATCTTCATTGCGAATTTCCATGTTTAGCGTACTTTTTTCCGGATGGAAATCAGGAAGTAATTTATTGTCAAAACGTTCCAATTCTTGGCTGAGTGCTCCGGTAAACAACGTGTTTGTGTAGGCATATTCATCACCGTTTTCAAGGTAGACATGAGGGCAGTTACACGACACGATGAGAACGATAATGCCAATGAGCGTTAACAGTAGAAAAATACTTCCGATCACGATTAAAATGACAAAGAAAACATGGCGAGCATCACCAGATTTTTTTAGGACATCCATGTGGAAAACATCCTTTAAATTCAACGTTAAAGAGTTATCTTTTAATGAAACATCGTTTGAAAATAGGTGTACTTGGTGCGTGATTTCTTTCGAGCCTTGAACATCACTTAAAGAATGCTCATTTACACCCTGTATGGTATCAATTTGAATTTGTTGCTCTTTTTTTGATTTATTTATTTCAATTTGTTGTTTCTTTAAATCGGGATTCTGTTGACGAATTTCTCTCGCTTTTTGGTAAAGATTTTCTTCGGACTTGTATTTAGTTTCTAAATTACCTTCCAATTGATTTTTTTGAACGCGTGCACCGACAATGGGATAGGATTGATTTTTTACGTGAACGAAAAACACGGTGTTTTGGTCATTCATTCCAGAGAACAATTCATTCTCAATGCGCTGTTTGGACGAATTTAAATGGAAATAACTGCTGCAACTAGAAAGCATTCCCAATAACCAAATTAAACTGATTCCAGTATGGATGTTTTTTCTTCGAAAGATTCTCATTTTCATAGGTTATAAATTAAGCAAGTGTATCAACCAGTTCACATCCTTCTTGTCGCATTTCAGCGATGGATTGCTCATGGTTATTTTCTAAAATATGTGTTTTTTTATTGCGGCAATATGGACATGCATTCATGTATCCATCCGTATCGATGTATAAATATTTTGATCCCCCACCTGCACAACCGATTGTACGTTGTTGGTAACCAGGATATACGATAATCGGCAGATGCTTAAATTCAGGAGAAGTATTTGCTTCTTGAAAAAATGCATCAAGTATGTCCAATTCATTTGGTCTTAACATCACATCCATTCCTTCATAATTACCAACCGATCTTGGCTCAAGGAATTCAACGAAAGAGGCTCCGTTTTCATTGGCAAAATTTAAGTAATGAATGAGGTTTTCACGTGTGCAAAATTCACGGGTCACACAAACGATGAATGTTAAAACGAGCTTTGCCTCCACTGCACTTTTTGCTGCCTCCATTGCCCAAGAAAACGCTTTGTCGTTTCGTCTGAACGCATTGTGCTTTTCTGGAAGATAATGATCAATGCTCAATAAGATGGAATTTAGTCCGGCGGATTTTAATGCCATCGCATTATCGCGGTTTAGTTTGTATCCAGAAGTGTAAATGGCAAAGTCGGAACTGCGTTTTGCCTGTTTCAAAAGAACGAGTAAGTCGTTCAATCGATTCATTGGTTCACCGCCACCGAATTGGATCATTGGGACTCCTGCTTGTTGCAGTTTTTCAATGATCCTTTGATGATCCTCTAAACTAAGTGTTTCCTTTTGATTTAAAATGGCACCTTCGAAACAATGTTCACAGTTCAAAGGACATTTTTTCGTCAGTGCTATTTGTACAACCGATTGTTGTTCCAACATGCTATTGGGTAAGTTGAGTGATTTTCTTGCTTCCATTTCCATGGGGATAAAGAAATGAGAGGAAGGGAATCCACTTACGTTGCAGTTTAAATAGACCTTTCCATCTACCATGGCAAGTTTGGGTATTTTTTGTCCAATCGTGAAACGAGACTTAAATGCGGCAATGCCTTTTAGCACTTGGATGAAGGTTTTTGGATTTTTGTAGCGCGCAAATAAAAAGACTAGCAAACCTAATTTAATCCGTGTTTCGAAATAGCGTTTTTTCAAACCGGAAATTAAATGTGGATTCTTTTTTGTTGCGGTCATGGTTTTCGTTTTATGCTAAAATCCTTCAAATTTAAATGATGTTCATCAATCAACATTACTGAATTTAACCAATACAAATTTGATACTTGCGAATATCGCATATAAAATGAGGGGGATTTACAGATTGTGATGAGTTATTTGCGGAATAACTTGCGTAATTTTGCATTTTACAAGCATCCATTGTGGCATTTCTGCGTCAATAGAGCGATTCATACAAATTTAAAAACAACATGAAATTATCTTTATCCCTCATTTTAACTTGTCTTGTTGGAATGTCATTTGCTCAATCTGTTAAATCAGAGGACATTACCTACACTTACGTGAAATTACCAACAAATCCGGTTCAACCGAAAGTGGACAACTATTATTCGACG
>Ga0228701_1000155_pt1 | contig 72144 bp, 54 predicted proteins | sample McNCre117_Aug_MG_2_FD_178017 | JGI IMG/M metagenome (GOLD analysis project Ga0228701, IMG submission 178017) | Freshwater microbial communities from McNutts Creek, Athens, Georgia, United States - 11-17_Aug_MG | ecosystem: Environmental > Aquatic > Freshwater > Creek | place: USA: Georgia... | reverse complement strand
TGGCAACAGCTTCAACCTCAGCGCCAACACCACCTACGGAGCCAATCAGATTCAGGTCAAACAAACCGATGTGGCCGGCAACACCAGCAGCGTTGGTCAATATGCCACGGCTGTCACTGTGGACACCGTGGCTGCAGCCCCCTCACTGGCCATCACCGACACTGGCAGCAGCGCCAGCGACGGCATCACCAGCAACCCGGCCGTGACGGTCTCGGGTCTGGAAAGTGGCGCCACCTGGCAATACAGCACCGATAGCGGCACAACCTGGAACGCAGGCAGTGGCAACAACTTCAACCTGGCAGCCAACACCACCTATACCGCCAACCAGATTCAGGTCAAACAAACCGACATTGCAGGCAACACCAGCAGTGTGGGACAGATCACCACTGCGGTGACTGTGGACAATGCGGTCGCAGCGCCCTCTCTGGCCATCACCGACACTGGCAGCAGTAACAGCGACGGCATCACCAACAACCCGGCCGTGACGGTCTCGGGCCTGGAGAGCGGTGCCACCTGGCAATACAGCACCGATAGCGGCACGACCTGGAACGCAGGCAGTGGCAACAGCTTCAACCTGAGCGCCAACACCACCTACGCCGCCAATCAAATCCAGGTGAAGCAGACGGATGTGGCAGGCAACACCAGCAGTGTGGGTCAGATTGGTCGCAGTGTGACTGTGGACAACAGTGCACCGAGCGCGCCGACCCTGACCGCTTACAACGACAATGTGGGTGGTGCACAAGGTGATTTCGGAAGCGGCACGACAACAGACGACACCATGCCTACCTTCAAGGGCACAGCCGAGGCTGGCAGCACTGTGACGGTCTACAACAACGGCACCGCGCTGGGCACCACCACCGCTGATGGCAGCGGCAATTGGGTGTTCACGCCCGGCACAGCGTTGGCTGAGGGCACATACAGCAACATCACTGCCACCGCCAGCGATGCGGCTGGCAATGCCAGCGGTGCGAGCAGCCCGTTTGCCTTGACCGTGTCCACGAACACGTTGAGTCTGAGTGTGCCGGCCAGCGTCAACGAAGGCACGGGAGCGGTCTTCACCGTCACGACTTCCAGCGCAGCGGGCAACAGCGCCCTGGCCTACAGCCTGGGCGGCAGTGCCACCAGCGCCGACTATGGCAATGCGGTGTTCAGCAATGGCGTCACCGACAACGGCAACGGCACGCTGAACGTGCCAGTGGGCGTGAGCAGCTTCACCATCACACTGCCCATCACGGCAGACCAAACCACCGAAGGTGCTGAAACCCTGAGCATGACGATCGGCACCGCCAGCGCCAGCACCACGGTCAACGACACCTCGGTGCCCATCACCCCCTCCAGCATCACCAAGTACGCGATCAACGGGGAATCCGGCAGCGGCCAAAGTGGCTGGAGTGTCTCCAATGCGGGCGACGTGAACGGTGACGGCGTGGACGACCTGATCATTGGCGCACCAAATGTCTCCGCCGCAACGGGCAGAAGCTATGTGGTGTTTGGCAAGAGCGGCGGCCCCATGAGCATCGATTTGTCTGCGGTCTCTGCGGGCACCGGGGGCTTCGTGCTCAAGGGTGCCACCACCAGTGACAGCGCCGGATTTGCTGTGTCATCTGCCGGCGACATGAACGGTGACGGCCTGGCCGACCTGTTGGTCAGCGCATACAAGGCTGATACAACATCAGTAGATGCAGGACAAACTTATGTGGTGTACGGCAAGACCGGCACTGCGGCCATCGACCTGTCGGCCGTCGCCGGTGGCTCGGGCGGTTTTGTCATCAACGGCGCAACCGCCAGCGAACAAAGCGGGGTATCCGTTTCGTCAGCGGGCGATGTCAACGGCGATGGCCTGAGCGACCTGGTGTTGAGCGCTTTCGCTGGGGGCTTGAATCGCGATTACGTGGTCTTTGGCAAAACCACAAACACCCCCATCAATCTGACAGCGGTTGCCGCTGGCTCGGGCGGCTTTGCCATCAACGGTGTGAGCAGCGTATCGGCCTATGGTTTGAACGTCTCGTCGGCAGGCGATGTCAACGGTGATGGTTTTGCGGACTTGCTCATCGGCGCACCTAATACCACAGGGCGCAGTTATGTGGTGTTTGGTAAGAGCGGCAATGCGCCTGTGGAAATTTCGGCCGTCACAGCTGGTGTGGGTGGCTTTGTGCTCAATGGCGCGAGCGGAGAAGGTTTTGGTCTGGCTGTTTCGTCGGCAGGTGATGTCAACGGCGACGGCTTGGCTGACCTCATTGTGGGCGCAAGTTCCGCCGCCATGACAACAGGGTCATCAACCGGGCGCAGCTATGTGGTGTTTGGCAAAACCGGGACGACCGCCATCGAAACGTCCGCAGTGCTTGCGGGCAGTGGTGGATTTGTGATCAACGGTATCAGCTCCCTCGAATACACCGGCTGGTCGGTTGCGTCAGCAGGTGACCTCAACGGGGATGGTCTGGCCGACTTGATTGTGGGTGCCCACGGTGCTTCGAATGGCCTCTCCACGGGCCGCAGTTATGTGGTGTATGGCAAAACGGGTACCGCGCCGGTGGCCCTAACGGCCATTACAGCTGGCATTGGGGGCTTTGCCATCAATGGGGTGACAACTGGCAATAGATTTGGTTACAGCGTCTCGGGCGGTGGCGATCTCAATGGTGACGGTTACAGCGATCTGATTGTGGGGGCTTACAACGCCAACCCGGGCACAGGCGCAGGAGGCGGTGTGTCTTATGTCGTCTATGGCGGCTCGCAATTCATCACCGGCAGTCTGGCTCTGGCCAGCGGCACGGGGCTGGACGAGTATGTCGTTGGCACCAACGGCGATGATGTGCTGACGGGCGGCGGCGGTGTGGACCGCTTCAGCGCCGGCTTGGGCAATGACACCATCGTGCTGCAAGCTTCCGATATCAGCAACCTGGCCAACAACACGGTGGCCAGCACCAAGGCCTATGTGGACGGCGGTGGCGGCTATGACACGTTGCAACTGAGCGGAGGGGCCAGCCTGGACCTGACTGCCATCCGCAACGCGGGTGGCATGACCGGCACCACCGGTGAGCGCTTGAGTCGCATCAACAACATTGAGCGAATCGACATGGCCACCGACACGGCTGCCAATGCCCTGGTTTTGGCGTCTACGGACATCAAGGACATGGCGGGATTCAACCTGATTCATGCGGGCACCAGCGCCGATGGCCAGACTTGGACCAGTGGCACCTACACCCTGGGCGCCAGCATGCCTTACCACCAGATGGTGGTGACGGGCACCGCCGCCGACAGCCTGACCCTGGTGGGCAACTACAGCTATGAAGGCACAGTGACAGGCGGGGGGAGCACCTACAAGGTCTACACCAACACCAGCACCATGACCCAGGTGTTCACGCAAGGTGAGATGACGGTTTCACCGATGTTGATGTCCAGCAGCCCATTCGATGGCGGCACGATGCAGCCCAGTGCCAACCTGGTGCTCACTTTCAACAAAGCGATCACACTGGGAACCAGTGGCACCATCACACTCAAGGCACTGGATGGCGCGGCGGATGTGGTGATCGACCTCGCCAATGCCTCTGGCCAGTTGAGTGTGAACGGTAATCAGCTCACCATCAACCCGAGTGCCGACCTGGCCATTGGCAAGCAATACGCCGTGCAAATCAGCAGCGGTGCCATTTTGGACACCGTGGGTCTGATCTACAGCGGCATCGCCGACACCAGCACCTTGAACTTCCAGACCATGAATTCTGGCAATGTCATTGAGCTGTCGAAGGTGGCCAATGGGCTGGGTGGCTTTGTGATGAGCGGCCAATGCAACTACGACCTCGCCGGCTACAGCGTCTCCAGCGTGGGCGATGTGAACGGCGATGGTTTGGCCGATTTGCTGGTGGGGGCATACCTGAGTGACCCTCTGGCGGGCGCTGATGCAGGCCGATCTTATGTGGTTTGGGGCCATGCGGGCACAGCAGCGGTTTCGTTGTCTGATGTGGCGGCAGGCAATGGCGGCTTTGTCATCAATGGTCAATCAGCTACAGATTACAGCGGCTGGTGCGTCTCTGGTGTGGGCGATTTGAACGGCGACGGTCTGGCCGATTTGCTGGTGGGGGCCTACGCGAGTGACCCTGCAACCTTGAACTCTGCAGGTCGCTCGTATGTGGTGTGGGGGAAAACCAGCACAGCAGCCATTGAATTGTCGGCCGTGGCAGCTGGCACCGGCGGCTTTGTCGTCAATGGGCAGGCTGGTGGTGATAAAAGCGGTTACAGCCTTTCAGCCGCAGGCGATGTGAACGGCGACGGCATTGCCGACCTGATTATTGGCGCTTACAACAAAGCTGCACCGGTGGGCAGTGGTGCAGGCGTCAGTTATGTGGTGTTTGGGCAAACAGGCAATGCAGCCGTGAACTTGTCTGCGTTGTCGGCCGGCAGCGGGGGCTTTGTCATCAACGGACAGTCCGCTCAGGACAACAGCGGTCTCAGCGTGTCCAGCGCTGGTGACGTGAACGGCGACGGTTTGGCCGACGTTTTGGTTGGAGCTCCCCTCAGTGATGGTGTTGCGGGTGGTTCTGTGTCGAGCGGCCGCAGCTATGTGGTGTTTGGCAAAACGGGGACATCGAGCGTCAATTTGTCAGACATTGATGCGGGCACGGGTGGTGGTTTTGTGATGCTTGGCCGTTGCGCCAACGACTACAACGGCCAGAGTGTGTCGAGTGCAGGTGATGTGAACGGCGACGGCTTGGCCGATGTGATTGTGGGGGCCTACAAAGGCACCACCGCCGCCGGCATACTGGCAGGTGCGAGCTATGTGGTGTTTGGCACCACCAGCAGTGCGCCCATCAATTTGTCTGCGGTCAACGCCGGCAATGGTGGCTTTGTGATCAATGGCCAAAGTTCCAGTGATTACAGTGGCAACAGCGTGTCGTCGGCTGGCGACATCAACGGTGATGGTTTGGCCGATCTGATTGTGGGGGCCAGTTTCGCTGCCGCCAACGGTACAAAAGCAGGTCGCACCTATGTGGTGTATGGCAAAAACAGTGGCACTGCTGTTGAATTGTCGGCGGTGGCTGCAGGCAACGGCGGCTTTGTCATCATGGGCCAGTCGGCGCAGGACTACAGCGGTACAACCGTTTCCAGTGCTGGCGATTTGAACGGTGATGGTTACGGTGATTTGATTGTGGGTGCGCCCGGCAATGGCGCTGCGATCCCCGGCGTCAGCTACCTCATCTTTGGTGGCCCGCAATTCATCAGCGGCACGCTGGCGTTGGGCACCGGCAGCAGCACGGACGAACTGGTGATCGGCACCGCCGGTGCCGACACGCTCACGGGCGGCGGCGGTGTGGACCGCTTCAGTGCCGCTACCGGCAACGACACCATCGTGCTGCAAGCCTCGGATGTGGCCAATCTGTCCAACAACACGGCGGCCAGCACCAAGGCTTACGTGGACGGCGGCGCCGGTTTTGACACGCTGCAAATTTCGGCCAGTGGCGTTGACCTGGACCTGACGGCCATCCGCAATTCGAGTGGCATGTCCAACTTGAGTGCGGAAAGCATGAGCCGCATCAACAGCATCGAGCGCATTGACCTGGGTGCTGACGCCACAGCCAACACCCTCACGCTCAAGGGCAACGATGTGAACGACATGGCCGGCATGAACCAGATCCACAGCGGTGTGTCTGCCGATGGCAACACCTGGGCTGCAGGCACTTACGCGCTGGGCGCCTCTGTGGCCATGCACCAGTTGGTGGTGGATGGCAATGTGAGCGACACCGTGAACCTCAAAACGGGCACTTGGGCCAACATGGGCACGGTCACACAGGGCGCGAACACCTACAACGTGTACCAAAACGCCAGCACCAACAGCCAGGTGTTTGTGCAAGCGGGGGTGACGGTGAACCTGAACGTTGCGCCTGTGGTGCTCGATTTGAACGGTGACGGTGTGTTCAGCTACGCCCACAACTTGATCGATGTGAATGGAGATGGCCGACTCGACTACTCGGCTTGGGCTGCCAAGCAAGACGGCGTGTTGGTGTGGAACAAGTACGCCGATGGCTTGGTGCATGACAGCAGTCAATATGCCTTTACCCAGTACGGTGGAAATACTGACCTGGAAGGTTTGGCCCTGCGCTTTGATACTTCGCACGATGGCGTGTTGGACGCACAAGACGCGCAGTTTGGTCAGTTCATGGTTTGGCAAGATGTCAATGGCGATGGCGCAAGTCAGGCCAGCGAAATGTTCAGCTTGAGCGATCTGGGCATTGCCGCCATAGCCCTTTCCAGCGACAGCGTGGCGCGCAGCACGGGCACTGGGGTAACTGAAGCAGGCCGCAGCAGCGCCACGCTGCAAGATGGGCGCAGCATGGCGGTGGCTGATGCGGCGTTCACTTACCAGGTGGACGCGGTGCAGGGTGGCCAGGGTGTGTTCCAGTTCACCAACAACGGCATGTCACTGGATTTGAACAAGCTCAAGGCCGCGGTGGGTCCGGTGTCTGAACTCGATCTGGGTCAGGGAGGCAATAGCCTCAGTCTGAACCTGTCAGACGTTCTGGTCCAGCCGCTCACCGTCAAGGGGATGGCTGGCGATGCGATCGAGTTGTTCACCTATGGCGAGACCGTGGTGGCCAGCAGCACCCAGCTCAATGGCCAAAATTACCAGGCCTTTGACTTCAACCGCGACGGCCAGCTGGATCTGCTGGTGCAGCAGTCGGTGCTGGTGAACATGCACTGAGCGGGTTGTTGGTTCCCTGCCATCTCGGAGGGGGCTCAATCGCGGCGGGGGCGCCGCTCCTACATTCACACTGCAGGAGCGGCGCCTTCGCCGCGATGGCTTTTCATGTACTCCTAAAATAGGTTTTTCACTTGCGAACGTCCCTGCATGTCTGATCTTGTCATCTCAAAAGTCCCGCAAATGGCCATCTTGGCTTTCAATGAAGCCAATGCTTTGTTCAAACAAGGTCAGTGGGCCGATGCGCTGACTCGCGTGGATGCAGTCTTGGCCCAAGACGCGACCCTGGAGTTGGGCTGGCTGCTCAAGGCCCGTTGTTTGGTCCGCTTGAACGATTGGATGCCGGCGCGCGAGGCCTTTGCGCAGACCTTGCGCCTGAACGCGGCCAACTACAGCGCCTGGCTTGAAGCTGGCCACCTGTGCAAGCAAATGGGCGAGCTGCAGCAGGCAGCCATGTCTTACCAGCGGGCGATTGATGTGTCGCCCGAGCGCTTTGAGGCTTTGCTGGGCATGGCGCGGGTGATGGTGCAGTTGGGCAATTTGCAATTGGCCGAACGTGCCCACCTGGACGCCGCCGCCAAGGCGCAGGCTTTGGGCAACGAGCGCGTGCACCAGGTGCACCACTTGGTGGGTCAGTATTGGCTCGAATCGGGCCGTTCGGCCGAGGCCGTGCAATGTTTTGCCATGGCCTTGCAGGTGCCGGGCGTGTCGGTCGATGCCATGGCCGAAGTGCAGATGGACCTGGGCATGGCGCTTCTGCGACTGGGCCGTCGCGACGAGTCGTTGCGTTGCCTGACGCAGGCTTCAGGGGCCACGCAAGAGGCCACGCTGTCGCGCCTGGCGATGCTGAGTTTTCGGCAAAACCTGTGGCAAGAGGCGCTGGAGGTCATGCGCCGTTGCGTGGCGCTGCATCCGCAAAGCGTCAACGCCCGCTGGAATTTGGCGCACTTGTTGGCCGAGTGCTGGCAAATGGAGGAGGCCCGTGAGGTGCTGGCGCAAGCGCAGGCCCTGGGTGAGGTGCCCAACGCCCGTTCTTTGCTGGCCTCAGTGGCCGGGCGCACAGGCGAGGTGGACGAAACGTTGGCCCGTTACCGTGAAATGGCTGCAGAAGAAGCGATGCCTGGCCCGTTTGCCTCAAGCGCGGCCATGAGTTCGCTCTACACCGACAAGTTGTCGCCGCAAGAGGTGGCGCAGCTGCATCGCGAGCTGTTTGCACGTCTGGGCGATGGTGCGCGCCTGCGCGAGTCGTTTGTGCGCCAGCCGCTGACTGGGCGTCGCTTGCGCGTGGGTCTGGTATCGGCTGACTTTCACCACCAGCACCCGGTCAATATCTTCATGCAGCCGGTTCTGCGCGAACTCGATCGAAGCCGGTTTGAATTGTTTGTGTACTTCACAGGCGATTCGCACGACGAGCAAACCGCGCTGGCGCGTTCGCGCACCGAGCATTGGGTGGAGGCGGTATCACTAAATGACGCACAGCTGAGCAAGCGCATCGACACCGATGCCATCGACGTGTTGCTCGACTTGGCAGGCCACACTGGCCAACACCGCATGAACCTGTTTGCCAAACGCGCCGCGCCGGTGCAGGCCACGTATTTGGGCTACCCCGGTTCAACGGGTGTACCCAACATGGATTGGATTTTGGGCGATGTGGTGGTCACGCCAGAGGTGGATGATGCCTTGTGTTCGGAACGGGTGTTGCGCCTGCCAGGCACGGTGTTTTGTTACGCCCCTGAAGAGAACTACCCCTTCCCGCAATTCAAGGCCAGCGACGCTCAGCGAACACTCACCTTTGGCTCGTTCAACAACGTGCCCAAGCTCACGCCGCATACGCTGCAGTTGTGGGCGCGAGTGCTGGAGGCTGTGCCCGATTCTCGTCTGGTGCTCAAGGCCCCCAGCTTTGGCGACGAAGCGGCCAAACGTGCTTTCACCGAGCGCCTGACAGCGTTGGGTGTGGACCCCGCACGGGTGGAGTTCCGCGGCCCAGTAGGCCTGACCGACATGATGGCCGAGTACGCCGACATCGACATCGCCCTCGACCCCGTGCCCTACAACGGTGGTACCACCAGCCTGCAAGCAATGTGGATGGGTGTGCCTGTGCTCACGAAAATGGGCGGGCATTTTGTAAGCCGCATGGGCGCGAGCTTCATGACTGCAGCGGGCCTGAGCGAGTGGGTGGCCCAAGACGATGATGACTATGTGGAAATTGCGAAACGCATGGCCGCTGACCGTGAGGCCTTGCTGAAGCTCAAGCAAGGGCTGCGAAAGCGCCAGCAGGCCCTGCCTGCCTGGGATGCGGTGCGCCACACCCGCGCATTTGAAGCCGCTTTGTTTCAGGCGGCAACCGCAGATTGAAAAGCACGCAAGTATCTTTTGTGGGAGCGGTGCCTCCGCCGCGTTAGCCCCCACAGTCGACCAGCATTCTCCGCAAAGGCGCGGTTCATTCATTTCGGTAAGCAACTTGGCATCCAGGACCAGGTTGTGCGCACCTGCGCATGGTCATCCTCGAAGGGAGTTTATGGTTTTGACATTTTTGTTATAAATATTACATTTACCGGGTATCATCTTTGAACCTGACCGTTCAGAAAGCCATTCCATGAAACGCCTTTGCTCATTTGTCATCTTGACTTTATCCTTGGTGCTCACGGCCTGCGGAGGAGGTGGTGGCGGTAGCAACCAGCTGACGGCGCAATTTGTTGATGACCCTGTGGAGGGGCTGACTTACGAGTGCGTATCCCCCAATGGGGCTGGCACTTTGTCAGGATTGACCAATGCGCAGGGACAGTTCAATTACCTCGCTGGTCAGACCTGTACTTTTAGCGTGGGTAAAGTGGTGGTAGGTTCGGTGTCTGGCATCCCGGTAGATGGGTTGGTGACGCCTCAAGATGTGGCGGGTGTGGCCCGCTCGGTCAATTCAGCTGCGAGTTCGCCCAAGGTGGCGGTCATTGCCCAATTTCTGCAAAGCCTGAGTGAACCAGGTAGTGCGGGGCGCATTCGCATCAGCAGCGCCACCACCACAGCCATGTCAGCGCTGCCCCCCACGAGACTGGTGGACGGTGCTGCGGGGCCCGTGTCACAAGCCGCATTGACCACGCTACTTTCTGCTGCAGGCAAGAATCCAGTATCGGCAGCGCAAGCGATGGCAGCGCTCGATGGCGGATTGAGCGCCGGTGGGGTAAGCCGAACTGCCGGCTCAGTGGGTGTCGGTTCGAATTCACTCAGCAGCGTGACGGTGAGTGCTTCGGTCGACACTTTGGCCGCAGGTGCAGTACTCAAACTCACGGCCATGAAAAACATGACGAATGGGAGTACCTCGATTGCCGATGGTACGGTGACTTGGGCCACCTCGGACAGTAGCTTGGCCACAGTGGCTTCTGATGGCACTGTGACCTCACTCAAACCGGGCAAGGTAACTGTGACGGCCAGCACAGCAGGTGTGGTCGGCAGCATGGATCTGACCGTTACAGATGCGGTCTTGGAGTCTTTGAGTTTTCCCGCCGGGCTCGATGAGCCTTTGCCATTGGGGGTGACGCGTTCTTTGTCTGTGCTGGGCAAGTATTCTGATGGCAGTGAAAAGACGCTGGCCACAGGGGTTCGATGGTCGACTGCCAACGCCAATGCCCGTGTGGACGGTGATGGTCTTTTGACAGGTGTTGCTTTAGGTGCTGTGGATGTGTTGGCCAAGGTGGGCAATGTGACCAAGACATTCAGTCTCACCGTTTCGCCTGCCGCCTTGCGATCGATTGAGCTGTCGCGTCTTGATGGCGCGACCAATGCAGTGGTGGCTGGTCGCACTTTGCAGCTCAAGGCTGTGGGATCTTATTCGGATGGTTCGACGCAGGATGTTGGCTCAACAGTGGTTTGGTCTGCTCTCTCGACCGATAGTTTGACGGTGGGGTCGGGCGGTTTGGTGACCACGCGAGCGCCTGGCTCTGGACGGATTTCCGTGTTGGATTCGCGTTCGGGTGTCTCTGCAAACCTGACTGTGCAGGTGGGTGATGCAGTGTTGGATTCTTTAGAGTTGGGACCGGTTGCGCCCAGCATGGCTGAAGGCCTCAACAAGCAGTTGATGCTCACCGGGGTGTATTCAGATGGCAGTCGCAGCACAGCCTTGGCGGGTGTCAACTGGTCATCATCGGATTTGGCCAAGGTGAATGTGGCCAGCAATGGTTTGGCCTCTGGTCTGGCACAAGGATCTGCGACCGTGAGCGCTTCGGTGGGCACTATTTCGGGGCAATTGACGGTCACAGTGACTGCGCCCGTGGCCACGACGCTGTCACTGTCGGGTGTGGTGGATACGGTTGCCAATGGCGCATCTGTGGCGCTCAATGCGGTGGTGACACTGACCAATAATGTCATTCAGATGTTGGCCAGTGCTGTGAACTGGACAGTTGAATCACTGGGTGGGCAGGCGTTGATCACTGTGAGTGGTGACAATGTGACCTTCACTGCCAGCGCTGTCGGCGATGTCAAGTTAACGGGTACTTACCAGGGCATCAGCAGTTCCAAAACGATCAAAGTGACGCCATCCATCAATGGGGTTGCCGCCAATGGTGCCGCCATGGACGGCGCATTGGTGACGGTGATGGATGCCACAGGAAAGACACTCACCACCATCGCCAACGATAACGGCAGTTATGTATTTCCTGACATGACGGATTACCGTGAGCCGTTCCAGATTTCTGCGACGGCTCAGGTCGGTGCTAAACAGGTGACGCAATATGCCATTTATGCCAACGCGTTGGCAGCCGGCAGCAATACGGTCAACGTCACGCCTCTGACCTCTGCCATTGCTGCTCTGGTCGCTCCTAGTGGTGTTGTGGCCGACTTGTCCGCAGCCCAGTTGTCGGCCATCACGCCATCACTTGTCAGTGCAGTGACTTCACAGGTGGTGGCGGTGATTGCACCTCTGGTCAGCAGCATTCCAGATATGCCTTCGAACAGAGCTTTTGATCCGGTGACCACATCTTTCATTGCCAATGGCAAAGGTGCAGACCGTTTGTTGGACTTCTTGGATGTGTCGGTTCGACCTGATGGTGTGGCGATTGCAAACAAGATGGTGATGCCGACTTCTGATTCGACCGCGGATGCGGCAACTTCTTTGACCAAGGGGGGGGCTGGATCGGTGACGCCTTTGGCGGCCAGTGTGGTCAATCTTGATGGTGTGGACGATTTGGTGGCGCTTTTCAAGGGATGCTTTGACGTCAGTTATGACCAGAGGCTGACCAATAAGACCATTGACACAGCGACGCTGCACAGCGCTTGCAGTGGCATGGCTTTGGCGCAATACAAGCACAACGGCAATACCTTCATGTCCCGCTGGGCCGGGTTGCTCAATTCAGCAAGCATGACCGGAAAAGCCCGCTTTGCACGACCCGAGTTCCGTTTGCGTTTGGGCTCCAACCCTGACCTCATTGCCGTGAACTTCAACATTGTTGACAAAGATGGTGTGGGCTATACCTTGCCAGAAATTATCCAAAAACAGCCAGACGGAACCTGGCGCTTGTATGGCAATCAGCGCAAAGCCAATGCGTTTGTTGAGACTTCATTGATCAATTACCAGGACATGACACCTAATACGTCCTACAACAACATCAATTACAGTCGCCTGGAAGCAGGTTTCCGTTTCAACTTCGATCCACGTATGACTTTCTCGGGTAACGAGCCTATGTACAAGGGCATCGACATGCGTGAGACAGGTGGCTATGCGACAACCAATTGGTCGACGATTCGCAGTACCGGCGAAAGCATGGTCAAGTGCGTTGCTGTGATGGGGCCGGGCAACTTCGTCAGCGGTAGCCCCAAGTGGATGGGTATGTATCCGTATGGGTTGCTGCTTAAGAAGCCGACATCTTCGGTGCGCCAAGACTACATGGCCATTGATCGACGTTTGGGGCAGGGGGAACAAACCACGTTGCTCAATACGGTGGTGGGCAGTCCGGTTCCCCCAAGTCTTTGTCCTTTGGACACTGCAGTGAACAGTACCGAAGGTGGGTTCACGGCTTCCAGTTCAAGTACCTATGCGGTTGACTTGAAACCACAGGTCAATCAGAAACATCCGCTCAGTGACCAAATCGATCCCACCATGGATGGTCGAGATCGGGCTTGGTACACAGGAGCACGGTACGCACGTGTTTCGCCTGATGCAGCACTGACGGCAACCTTTCAGAGTAATCCGAAATTTACTTTCTATGTGATTGACACCAATAACACTTTGCAGATGGTGCTCGACACCCGTTATCTGGGTGAGTTGCCATCTCTGGCGCAATTCTCGGCCATGATCCAGTCCAACAAATTACCTACTTGGTCCAAGTCATCGATCTCACGTTATCTAGACTACAGTGCCGGGCAGCAAGCCAGTCAGGCCATTACCGTAGACTGGACCAACCCAACCAAGGGCTTTAACACCGACTATGCCGGCTTTTATTCTGAGGTTTTTCAGTCGACGACGGGTGCAGGTCTGAGAGGGCCGTTGTCTGCCATTGCTGCTAACCGCAGCAATGTCGGAACCGATGGTCTTTGGAATTCCGATGATGACCTGGCCACTTACATCGATGGGTTGCCTGGTAACAACTTTTTCTGGCGATACAGCACGATCACCAAGGCAAAAGATGTATCGGGTGCCTGCACGGGCTCGTATTTGTCAAGTAACAGTGGTTTTGGCGTGTATCGAAGCGTGACTTCGATCAACGGCCAGAATCTGGCAAGTAATTGGCTGGGTACGGATACGCTGGACGGTGCATGTCGCAAGGTGAACTCTCCTGCGCTGACGACGCCCACCACTGCGGGCTACCTCATGCGTGAGATGTATCTCAGAACGTACTCGGACAAGAATGCACGCATCTACAACTACGTTTCCAACAAGAAGTTGCAGTGAGGCGATGGCGTCCAGCACCCAGACGCAGGTCTGTCAGGACCTGCCGTGTTGTCTGAACGGTGCCATCTGGCCTGGAGTGGGACAGAAGCGGGGCAAAGCCTCAACCTGAGAGGTGGCCCCATCGTGGCTTTTTGAGTGCCTGCTTTCAGGCAGTCCAGCTGCCGCTCTTGCCCCCATGCTTTTCGAGCAGCATGACACCGCCCATGACCATGCTCCGGTCCACGGCTTTGCACATGTCGTAGATGGTGAGCAGGGCCACTTGCACAGCCGTCAGGGCTTCCATTTCGACACCGGTCTGGCCGGTGGTGGCGGTGGTGGCGGTGCAGACCACGGCGTTGTCGGCGGGCAGAACTTCAAACTCGACCGCCACGCGGGTCAGGCCAATCGGGTGGCACAGCGGAATCAGGTCACTGGTTTTTTTGGCCCCCATGATGCCGGCGATGCGGGCGATGCCCAGCACGTCGCCTTTTTTGGCGGTGCCCGAGGTGATCAGGGCCAGGGTGGCAGGCAGCATGGTGATGCGGCCTGTGGCCACCGCGATGCGCTGGGTGTGGGCTTTGGCACCCACGTCCACCATGTGGGCCTGGCCTTGGGCGTCAAAGTGGGTCAGGACATCGGTTGGGGGTGTGGTCATGGTGGGACTTGGTAAAAACCATTTACAAAAGGTTCATCAGGATGGCGCATCATACGGTGCCCGTACACGACCGCCATGGCCTTGAAAAACACCTTCCGCCCCTCTCCCTGGCTGCCGGCTTTGCTGGTGGCTGCGCTTGGCCTGACCCCGGCCTGGCCCCAAACCTTGCCGTCGCTGGGCGACAGCGAGGGCATTTCACTCAGTGCCGAGCGCCAGTTGGGTGACCGCATTGCCCGCGAGCTGTACCGTGATCCTGATTACCTGGAAGACCCGGTGCTGGACGAGTACATCCAGCGGCTGTGGCAGCCCCTGGTCAAGGCCGCCGCCGCCCGGGGTGATTTGCAGCCGGATTTGCAGGCACGGTTTGCTTGGCGCATTTTGTTGGGGCGTGACCGCACGGTGAATGCATTTGCCTTGCCTGGCGGTTATCTGGGGGTGCATCTGGGGCTGATTGCCGTGGTGGGCAGCGATGACGAGTTGGCCTCGGTGTTGGCCCACGAGTTGAGCCATGTCACGCAGCGGCACATTGCCCGGTCGATGGACAGCCAGGGCAAGATGACCCCGTTGATGATTGGGTCGATGTTGCTGGGGGTGCTGGCGGCCAGTCGCAGCGCGCAGGGGGCGCAGGCCCTGATCGTGGGCGGGCAGGCGGCAGCGGTGCAGAGCCAATTGAGTTATTCGCGCGACATGGAGCGTGAGGCCGACCGGGTGGGCTACGGCGTGCTGGGCGATGCCGGTTATGACCCGCGTGGTTTTGTGGGCATGTTTGGCCGTTTGCAGCAGGCTGCAGGGGTCAATGACAACGGGTCTTTTCCGTACCTGCGCAGCCACCCGCTGACCACCGAACGGATCGCTGACATGCAGGCCAGGCAGGAGCTGGCACCGAGCGCGCCGGTGCCAGCCCCCGACATGGTGCAGGCCATGATGGCTGGTCGTGCACGGGTGTTGGCCCAGAATACGGTGGATGCCTTGCGCGCCTGGACCCAGGACGGTCGGTTGGCGCTGACGCCCACGGAGGCCAAGGGCCAGACGTCTGGCCAGGCGGCCAGTGCCACGGCAGCGGCACGTGTGGGGGCCTTGTATGCCGCCACCTTGGCGCATGTGCAGTTGCGCGACATGGCCGCCGCCGAACGCAGTTGGCAGGTGCTGGCGTCATTGACCGAGGGCCAGCCCGCGGCGCGCAGGCTGGTGCGTTTGCTGCGGGCCGAAATCGCGCTCAAGCAAGAACGTTATGAGATGGCTTTGCAGGTTTTGGCACCGCTCAGTGGTGTCGCCGGTGGGCAACGCCCCGAGCTGATCGCCACCGCGCAGGCGCTGGTGCGCTTGCCTGTTCGTGCGGCACATGCCGACGTCACACGCCAGTTGCGTGAGTGGGTGGCGCAGGCCCCTCAGGACGCGCAGGCCTGGAACATGCTGGCCAGTTTGCAGACGGTGCAGGGCCACGCCTTGCCCGCCTTGCGTGCCGAGGGCGAAGCCCAGATGGCACGCATGGACTGGCAAGGGGCGATGGACCGTTTCAGGGCTGCACAGGATTGGGCCAAAAGCCATGCCATGCAAGCCGGTGACCACATCGAAGCCTCGATTGTGGACACCCGGCTGCGCGAGGTGCAGGCCCTGATCCGGGCCATGCACGCCGAACGCGAGCGCTGAGATCAGCGGGGTTCGGTGGGCACCACTTCAGCGGGTGCGGCTTTGCGCTGGCCCAGCCAGCCTGCACCCAAAACACCCGCGATGGCCAGCACATAGGCGGCCCAGCGCACAGGTGCTTGCGCATCGGTGTCAAACAGGTTGTCGAGCAGGGGTTCGCCCACGATCATTTTGGCGGCGGTGAAGGCCAGCACGGCGGCACCGAGCTGGATGATGACGGGGAAGCGCTCGACCAGTTTGAGCACCACCGAGCTGCCAAACACCACAATCGGCACGCTGATCAGCAGACCCAGGATCACCAGGTCCCAGGCACCGTGGGCAGCACCGGCGACGCCCAGCACGTTGTCGACCCCCATCAGGGCGTCGGCCACGATGATGGTTTTCATGGCACCCCAAAAGGTGGTGGCTGCCGGGCCGTGGTCATCGCCCTCACCCGTGTCGGCCAGCAGTTTGTAGGCGATCCACAGTAGGCCCAGGCCACCGGCCAGCATCAGCCCCGGAATTTGCAGCAGCCAGACCACGCCGATGGTCATGACGCCGCGCACACCAATGGCACCGACCGTGCCCCAGAAAATCGCCTTTTTTTGCAGGTCTGCGGGCAGGCTGCGGGCGGCCAGTGCGATCACGATGGCGTTGTCGCCCGCGAGCACGAGGTCAATGAGGATGATGGCCAGCAACGCAGACCACCAGGGGGCAGAGAGAAATTCCATATCAAGACTCCAATTCAAGGTATTGAACCCGTTGGGGCAGATCGGCTGGATGGGCGGGCACGGCGTTGCGGTGCCTTGGCAAAACGGTCGATCGGCCCCAACGGGCATTGATCGAAGGTCTTGCTCGGCCCCCGTGAGCGGGGACCCGATGAACCGGACGCTTGCGCGACGTATTGACGGCCCATCGATGACCGCAGCACTTTGCGCGCCACGGTGTGAGGGAGCTACTCCCCTTCAACTCAGAATTAAACCAGATTTGACCTTGACCTCGCAGGGGGAGAGGGCATTGCCTTGAGCCGAACCGCTATGATCGCCCTCCACCTTCAGACAGCACCATGGCCGGAATCCACATCACCGACATCGAAGCCGCCATCAACCATTGGCGGGCCAAGAACCCTTCGCCCGACGGCGTGTCCTTGCCCCCCGAGTTGCGTGCGCTGGCCGAGGTGTATGGCTTGATGGTGTACCACCAGCAAGACCTGGCCGATGAATTCACCTTGCCACTGGCGGCGGCCGAGGCCTGGCAGGACTGGTATGCCACCACGCCTGACACGCCTTGCATTGCCATTTGTTCGACCAGCCAGGGCGATGAAACCTGCAAGGGCTGCGGCCGCAGCTTTGAAGAAGTGCAGCTGTGGACCGAAATGACCCCCGGCGAAAAACGCAGCGTGTGGCATCGCATCACCGCCGAGGGCACCTCGTGGCGGTTCAACAAATACGCCGAACGCGCCGCCGAAGACCGCCGCTGGGCCAAGGCCGCCGCCGACGCGCAGGGGTCGCTGGACCTGCACCCTGGGGCCTGATCGGGCCGACCAGGTCATCCACTGGCGTTGCCATCCACTGCGGCGCTCTGAAGGGTGATCGGTTCTTCGCTTTTTGAGAAATTCATATTTATCAAAAATGGATTATTTGGAATTATTTGCGTTTTAAGTGATATAAATCATCATTAGTGTTTTCATAATTCTGTTTTCTCGGGTTTTTGTCATGCGCCTGTCTGACCTGCCTTTTTCTCGTTTGTCCCAACTTTCTGTGTCAGTTCTGGGGGCGCTGTCCGTCGGGTCGGCGTTGGCCGCAGATCTGCCGGTCGTGGAACACCACCAATTGGGTCACCCGCTGCCCCATGAGTCGGCCGCTCAGGAAGACGCTGCGCCTGAAACATGGAATGTGCATGGTCAGTACACCAATGTGACCCAATGGAATCGCCGGTTTCGCAGCCCACGGGCGGTGATCGACGACCAAAAGACTTTCTTGCCCACACCGCAGCGCGAGAGCACCAACGATGCCACCCTGTTTGTGGGCGTGCGTCTGGGGGCCAACACCGAGGTGTATGTCAACCCCGAAATTGACTAGGGTTTTGGCCTCTCCAACACCATGGGCATTGCGGGCTTCCCTTCGGGCACGGCCTACAAATTGGGGCAAGCCAAGCCTTATGGCAAGTTGCAGCGCGCATTTGTCCGTCAGACGGTGAACTTGGGTGGAGAGATGCAGACACTCGAGTCGGAAGCCAACCAGTTGGCCGGGCAGCGCAGTGCCGACAACATCGTGTTCACGGTCGGCAAGTTTGGTGTGGTTGATTTGTTTGACAACAACCGTTATGCGCACGATCCGCGGGGGGATTTCCTGAACTGGTCCGTGATTGACAGCGGTGCGTTTGATTACGCGGGTGATGCCTGGGGCTTTACTTTTGGTGCAGCCATGGAGTGGACGCAAAGCAACTGGACCTTGCGCAGTGGTTTGTTCAATCTGGCGACTGAGCCAGGCAGCATGACGCATGGGTTCAATTTCAGTCAGTACCAGTTTCTGACCGAAGTCGAGCGTCGCCATCAATGGGGCGAGCGCGCCGGTGCTGTGAAGTGGCTGGGTTTCGTGAACCGCGGCAACATGGGCAGCTACACCGATGCCGTTAACTGGGGTTTGCAAAACAATGCCACCCCGGACATGGCCCAAGTGCGCAAGCGGTCTTCTTTGTCGGGTGTGGCGCTCAATATTGAGCAGGAGCTGACCCCGACCTTGGGCATGTTTGTGCGTGCCAGCGCCAACAGCGGCAAGAAGGAGATTTTTGCCTTCACCGAGATCACCCGTTCGCTGGCGCTGGGGCTGGCGCAAAACGGTCTGGATTGGGGCCGTGCCCAGGACACTGTGGGCATTGCGATGGTGCACAACCAGTTGAGCGAGCAGGCCCGCAACTATTTTCGCGCCGGTGGCTTGGGCTTGCTGATCGGTGAGGGTTACATGCCGTATGCGGCCGAGGGCATCGTGGAAGCGTATTACCAGTGGCAGGTCAACAAATCGCTGGCGGTGGCGCTCAATTTGCAGCGTGTGTCCAACCCGGGTTACAACCAGGAACGCGGTCCGGTCCACATCGGTGGGCTGCGCGTTCACGCCGAATTCTGAACATCTTTGAGGTCGTGCCATGAAGAACTTGTCTGTCTCATTGCGATTGCTGTTGGTGGTGGCCATTGGCTGCATTGTTTCTGTGGTGATCGGGGTGATTGGCTGGCGAAGTGCCAGCATGGCCATCGAGAGCTTCGATGGGGTGCGGCACAACGAGTTGCTGCACGTGCGCGATCTGGGGTTGATGGTGGACAAGTATTCCAACGACATCGTGGATCTGACGCACAAGGTGCGCAACCGCCAGATGGAGTGGGGGCAGGCCAGCAAGACCCTGGCAGAGGCCCGCCGCATCATTCAGGAAAAGTGGGCCGCCCACCCCACCACCGAAATGACCGGTGAAGAAAAGGTCCTGGCGATGGAGATCGAGAAGTTGGCGGCCAAGGCAGCTCCCGAACTGGACCGGCTCAAAAAAATCCTGGACACGCGTGATCGCTCGGGTCTGGAAGATTTCATCGAGGACACCTTGTACCCCACGCTGGACCCGATTGGCGATAAGCTTGCCCAGTTCATGAACATGCAGCTGGACACGGCGGGCGAAGAGTTTGAACGTGCCAATGCCGCCAACAACGAGAACCAGGTGATCAGTCTGGTGGTGATCGTGTTGGGCATGGCTGTGGGTCTGGTGCTGGCCATGATCATCGTTCGGTCGATCACGAGGCCCTTGCAGCAAGTGCAGGACGTGGCCAACCGGATCGAGCAAACCGGCGATTACAGCCAGCGCATCTCTTACAACAGCCAGGACGAAGTGGGTCGCACGGCCCAGGCGCTCAACCGAATGATTCAGGCTCAGCAATCGGCAGTGGCCGAAGTCAATCAGGTGGTGGCGGCCATGGCCGATGGTGATCTGACCACCCGCATCCGTGCAGATCTGAGGGGTGATCTGGGCAACATGAAAGAAGCAGTCAACAGCTCGGCCGATGCGATTCAGGCGACGATGGGCAGCCTCAACCAGATGATGGCTGCGCTGCAAGAAGGCAATTTTGCGGCGCGCATCGAGGCCGATGCTCAGGGCGATTACAAGCGCTTGCTGGACCAAGCCACAGTGGCCATGCAGTCCTTGCAGACCATGCTGGGCGATGTTGGACAGGTGATGAGTCTGGTGGCTCAGGGCGACCTGACCCAGCGTGTACAGGCTCAAGGCCGGGGTGCCTTGATGGTGCTCAAGGCCAACATCAACCAATCTCTGGAGTCACTGGGTGCCGTGATGGCCGTGATCCATGGCAACACACGCCAGGTGGCGGCAGCGGCCAGCGAAAGCAGTCATGCGATCGCACAGATTTCGGATGGTGCACAAAATCAGACCCACGCGATTTCGCAATTGGCCGCTGCGGCGCGCCAGACCGCCACGTCAGTCACTGATGTTTCGCGCAACACCATGGTGGCCAGCCAGAAGTCACAAGAGTCAATGACCATCATGCGCCAGGGCATGCAGCAGATGGAGCTGATGGTCGAGGTGGTGGGCAGCATTGCGGCCAACTCCGAAAAAATCAACAAGATCACCGATGTGATCGAAGGCATCGCCAACAAGACCAATTTGCTGTCGCTCAATGCGGCCATCGAGGCGGCGCGTGCGGGCGAACACGGCAAAGGGTTTTCTGTGGTGGCCGAAGAAGTTGGCAAGCTGGCGGCCAACAGCGCCGAGAGCTCACAGGAAATTGCCCGACTGGTGCAGCAGGCCGTGGACGAAACCGCCCGTGCCGTGGCCACGGTGCAGCAAGTCAAACAGGGCATGTCGCAGATTGAGGTTGGCGCTCAAGAGGCCGATGGCATGTTGCAGCGCATCTCGTCGGCGTTGACCCAGCAGACCAGTGCAGTGGAAGAAATCAATGCCAACCTGGCCAGCCTGGACGGCATCGCACGCAGCAACTCCTCGGCTTCTGAGGAGATGACGGCCTCGGTGATGGGACTGTCGCAAATTGCCGAAGCCACCCGCAGGGAACTCGACAAGTTCAGCATTTGACGGGGGCATGGCGGGGGCGGGGCCGGGCGTTACGATGTTGGCTTTTCAAAGTTCAAGGACACCCACCATGGTTCAGCGCATTGACGTTGGCGCCCGCATGTCGGAAGCCGCCATCCACAACGGCACCGTTTATTTGGCTGGCCAGATTGCCGAAGTGCCCGGTCAGGACATCGAAGGCCAGACCCGCCAGGTGCTGACCGCCATCGATGCCCTGCTGGCCAAAGCGGGTACCGACAAAAGCAAGATCTTGATGACCCAGATCTTTTTGCCCGATCTGACGGACTTTGCGGGCATGAACCGCGTCTGGGACGCCTGGGTGGTACCCGGTCACACCCCGCCGCGCGCCACCGTGCAAGCGGCCCTGGCCAACCCGGACTGGAAGATCGAAGTGGTGGTGACGGCGGCGGTGTGACCGTTTGCTGGCTGTTGCCACAAAAAAGGCCCGCTGCGTCAGCAACGGACCTTGTTATGGGTACTGTTGCCGGGCAACAGTGAATTTCAAACTGGGGATCAGCGTCCCACCACCCGTGCCATCTCCAGGCACTTGTTCGAGTAACCCCACTCGTTGTCGTACCAGGCCACCACCTTGATGAAGGTGCTGTCGAGCGCAATGCCTGCGTCGGCATCAAACACGCTGGTGCAGACTTCACCGCGGAAATCGGTCGAGACCACTTTGTCGGTGGTGTAGCCCAGCACGCCCTTGAGCGCGCCTTCGCTTTGCGCTTTCATTTCGGCACAGATCTCGGCATAGCTGGCGGGGGTGTTCAGTTCTGCGGTCAGGTCCACCACCGACACGTCGGAGGTGGGCACGCGGAACGCCATGCCGGTCAGCTTGCCCTTGATTTCAGGAATTACCACGCCCACCGCCTTGGCTGCGCCGGTGCTGCTGGGGATGATGTTTTCCAGAATGCCACGGCCACCGCGCCAGTCTTTGTTGCTTGGACCGTCCACGGTCTTTTGGGTGGCTGTGGCCGCGTGCACGGTGGTCATCAGGCCGCGCTTGATGCCCCACTTGTCGTTGAGCACTTTGGTGATCGGGGCCAGTGCGTTGGTGGTGCAGCTGGCGTTGCTGATGATGGCCTGACCGGCGTAAGAAGTGTGGTTCACGCCATACACAAACATGGGGGTGTCATCTTTGGATGGGGCCGAGATCACCACCTTTTTGGCACCGGCGGCCAGGTGTTTGCCTGCGCTGTCCTTGTCGAGGAACAGGCCGGTGGCTTCGATCACCACATCCGCACCGACTTCGTTCCATTTGAGGTTGGCCGGATCGCGCTCTTGTGTCAGGCGGATTTTTTTGCCGTTGACCACCAGGGTGTTGCCTTCGACCGACACGGTGCCCTTGAAGCGGCCATGTACGCTGTCATACGAGAGCATGTACGCCAGGTACTCGGGTTCCAGCAAATCGTTGATGCCGACGATTTCAACATCGTTGAAGTTTTGTACCGCAGCGCGGAACACCATGCGGCCGATGCGGCCAAAACCATTGATACCGATTTTCGTGGTCATGTGGGGTCTCACTTTCATTGGATGGGTCTGTCGCGGCAGCCCCAAGCTGGGAGAAAACTGCCGATGTAACCATCGTATGCGAATTTATGAAACTTTGTTACAGACCGGAGGGTTCGTAGGGGTTTGTTCTGGTTTTGTAACCAGATGCCAGGGTTCATGAACAGAGATGTAAATCGATCGTTTTCTGTGCCCTGCACTTGTTGCACACTTGCCACCATGCTTTTGCCCCGCCGTCGCCGTGATGATTTTGAAGCCAGCCGGATTTATGAATACCCGCAGCATTTGCGTGAGGTCATTGTGGACGCGCCTACGGGGGCGGGGGTGTACACCTTTCATGGTCAGGCGGGGGAATTGCCGCTGTACATCGGCAAGAGCGTGAACATTCGCGCCCGTTTGCTGTCGCACCTGCGTGCGCCCGACGAGGCCCGCATGCTGCGCCAGACCCAGCGCATCAGTTACATCCGCACGGCCGGCGAGATCGGGGCCTTGTTGCTGGAAGCGCAGATGATCAAGGCCCAGCAACCGCTGTTCAACCAGAAGCTGCGCCGCAACAAGCAGTTGTGCAGCCTGCAATTGCGCGATGGTGTGCCCGACGTGGTGTATTCCAAAGACCTGGATTTTTCGACCGCACCGGATTTGTATGGTTTGTTTGCCAGCCGCCATGCCGCGCTCGATGCGCTGCGTGAATTGGCGGACCAGAACAAGCTTTGCTATGCCCCTTTGGGTCTTGAAAAGTTGCCGCCGGGCAAAGCCTGTTTTCGCGCGGCGATCCGCCAGTGCGCGGGCGTGTGCCGGGGGGACGAACCCCCCGATGCCCACCGGTCGCGACTGTTCACCAGTTTGTTGGGTTGGCGTGTGGCGTGCTGGCCTTTTGAGGGGGCGATTGGCCTGGTGGAGCGCGATGCCGACATGACGCAAATCCATGTGGTCAACCACTGGTGTTACCTCGGCAGCGCCGCCACAGACCATGAGGCCCGCCAGTTGTCCACTGTGGCGGCGGGTTTTGATGCCGATGGCTACAAGATCCTGTGCCGTCCGGTGCTGACCCAAAGCGTGGAGATCATCCGGTGGTGAAAGTCATTCGGGCTTGCAACTGGGCACGCGGCCCAGGTTCACGTTGAAAATTCGCTGATTGACCCAGCGCAGCTTAACGGCCAGTTGCCGCGCATCGGGCGTGGCAGGCAGTGCCAGGCACAGGCCATCGCTGCAGGGCTCGAGCACGGCGTCGTCCAGGGGGGCGTTGGCCGGTGTGTCTGGCGCGATCAGTCGGGCGGTGTCGATCAGGTCCAGCTGGCTGCCGTGGACCCACAGGCGAGCGGGTTGCGGTGTGCAGCTGGTCTGGGTCAGCTCGGGCAGCATGAGCACCGAGCGGTTCAACGGTGTCCAGGCACCGTTCAGGCCAGAGGGCTGGTGCACCACACGGTATTCGAGTGGGTTGACCACGCTGGGCAGCTCGATCCCTTTGAAGCGCACCGGGTTGCGGGTGCGCAGCTCCTGGTGGGCCGGATCGGCCATCAGGGGTTCGGTGATGGGCTGGCGGGCGGTGGTGGGGTCATCGGCAAAGCGCAGTTGCAGGCTGTAAGTGCCTTTGCTCAGGGTGTAGCCCTCCACCGCACGCAGCAAAAGGTGCAGCCCCGAGTCGTCTGAAAACAGGGTTTCCTGGGGGCCCAGCCCCCATTGCTGGGCCTTGGCCGAGGGGCGGATCAGCAAGGCGTTGGCCGACGGGGCCAGTTGCAGGCGTGGGGCGGCCGCGCTTTTCTGGAGTGGAACCTGCATCGGAGCAGGTTCGTCGCCCTGGTGATGCAGCATGACGTGTTCCGGCAAGCGGGCGTTGTGCCGGGCTTCGGGGGGGCAATTCATGCGCAGTTTGTCGGGGCCATCGGTCAGCGGCTGAAGCGGGCCGGGCGTGCAGGTCATTCCGCCAATGCGCAGGCTGGCCAGGCGTTCGAGTTGTTCGCCGGTCGCGGTGATGTGTTCGTCCAGTTCGGCATGGGTCACGCTGCTGACTTTGGCGCGCGGTGGGAGGATGCGCAGCGTCAGGTCTTGCGCTGGCGCTCCTGCGCGCTCGATGTGCAGGCTGGCGCTGCCCGGGGTGGTGCGGCTCAGGTTCACCGACAGCGGGCTGGCGCTGCTCGGGTGTGCTGGTGCCCAGCACGGTGGTGTCACGGCGCAGGGTCATCGATTCGATGCAGGCCGCACTGTCGCTGGCGATGCGCAATTGCCCGGTGTCCCCCGAGACCAGACTGCCCGCGCCCTGCACCAGGGGCATCAGGTCACCTGTCGGCGGCAGTGCCAGGGTGAAGGGCGGCAGCTTGACCGGGTCGAAGCCAAATTGACCACTCAGTTGTACCGAGACCCGGGAACCGGCGGGTGCATGGCCCCAGCTGGCGGTTTCAGGCTCAAAGCGGAACAGCCCCCGGTCAGGTTGGAAGCTGACGTTCTGGTGTCGCGCCAGGAGATCGCCGTTGGCGGGGTCGGTGATCGCCATCTCCCAGCCGTGCCAGTAGTTGACCACGGGCAGGTTGCCCTGGACTTGAACGCTCACTTGTCCGTGGGCATGGCAACCCACCAAGTGGGGAGGCACCGACAGGGTGGGGGCCGGATGCTTGAACCAGGCGGGCACATACACATAGGCGGTTTTGATGCTGCCGCTTCTGAACCGGGCCAGGGAAAACAGCTCGGTTTGCTGGGTGTTGCCTTTGGGGCGGCCAAAGGTGGCGGCAAAGTCGTACTGGTCGCGGAATTTGTTGGTCAGGAAATCGGCTGCATCCGAAAAAATCCCCAGCTTGTCGGTGAGGAAACTGGTCAGGTCTTTGGCCCCTTTGGCCCCAACGAGCATGCCCAGATCACTGGACGATGGCAACACAAAGTTTTTATTGGCCACGATGTTGATGGCCACGCAACCGGTGTTGACGGCGTTGCCCTTGAAGCAATCGGGGTCGATCTGACGCACTCCGAACTGGGCCGCCATGGCTTTGGCTGCGGCCACCGCCTGTTCGGGGTTGCGGTTGAGCACCCGCTGGTCCAGCCCTTGGCTCAGGGCCGTGATGGCCTGGTTGACCTGATCGACCTTTTGCAGGTCATAAAAACGCTGCGGATCGGATTGGAGCACTTGTTCCAGCAGCAGCCGGGATTCGGTGAAGCTGGTGTACAGCCCGAACAGGTTGCGCAATTGGGGGGCCAGCACGATCACCGGGGCCTGGTCCGGGGCGTCGATGTCCAGTTCGGCAAAGTCATTGAGCTGGGTCAAGTCAAAAGCCCGTGTCTCGACCTGGTTGCCCGCAGGCGAGATGCGGCCCAGCAGCAAAACCCAGTCGCCTTTGGCCAGCGAGCCCGATTCAGGGCGCACCCGCACTTTGTCGCCACTTTGCAGTCGGTTGACCTGAAAAATGGACAGACGCTGTTCGCCCCGCTGGACCTGGATGTCCAGCGTCGGGCCATGGTGAATCGTGCTGTCGGCCTGTGCGCTGGCCCACAGGCCGCACGCCAGCAGGCTGGTCATAAGTGTGCGGGCAAGGCGGGTGGGCAAATTCAAGTCAGGACTCCGTGCAGATCAGCCGGGGGCGGGCCGCGGTCATTATCGGTCAGCCCTGGCGGGCCATGGGCTTGACCGGATGCGTAAGGAAACCGGTTCTCCGGCTCTCTTAAAATGTGGCCTCCTCTGCCTCGATTTCGACCGCAGAAGTCCCTTTGAAGGCCAAAAACCACTCGTTTTTGACCCTCGATCCTTTTAGAACCACAGTGAGACCCACATGGCTGCTGACAAATCCAAGATCATTTACACCCTGACAGACGAGGCCCCGCTGCTGGCCACTGCGTCGTTTTTGCCGATCATCCGCACTTTTGCAGCCCCTGCGGGCATCGAAGTGGCCGAGAGCGACATCTCTGTGGCGGCTCGCATTTTGGGTGAGTTTTCGGATTTGCTGCCCGCTGAGCAGCGTGTGACCAACAACCTGGCCGAGCTGGGCAAATTGACCCTCAAGCCCGAAGCCAACATCATCAAGCTGCCCAACATCAGCGCTTCGGTGGGTCAACTGACGGCCGCCATCAAGGAATTGCAGTCCAAGGGTTATGCCCTGCCCGACTACCCAGAGAACCCCGCCACCGACGAAGAAAAGGCCATCAAGGCCCGCTATTCCAAGTGCACCGGCTCGGCGGTGAACCCCGTGCTGCGTGAAGGCAACTCGGACCGCCGCGCGCCCCGCGCCGTGAAAGAGTTCGCCCGCAAGAACCCGCACAGCATGGCCGAGTGGAGCCAGGCTTCACGCTCGCATGTCTCGCACATGCACGCTGGCGACTTCTACCACGGCGAAAAGTCCATGACCCTGGACCGCGCCCGTGACGTGAAGATGGAGCTGATCACCAAGAGCGGCAAGACCATCATCCTCAAACCCAAGGTTTCCCTGCTCGACCGTGAAGTCATCGACAGCATGTTCATGAGCAAGAACGCGCTGGTCGAGTTCTATGAAAAAGAAATCGAAGACGCACGCAAAACTGGCGTGATGTTCTCGCTGCACGTCAAGGCCACCATGATGAAGGTCTCGCACCCCATCGTGTTTGGTCACTGCGTCAAGATCTTCTACAAAGAGGCGTTTGAAAAGCACGGTGCCTTGTTCAAGGAACTGGGCGTGAACGTGAACAACGGCATGGCCGATCTGTACAACAAGATCACCAGCCTGCCCCAGTCCAAGCAAGACGAGATCAAGCGTGACCTGCACGCCTGCCATGAGCACCGTCCCGAGCTGGCCATGGTCGATTCGGCCAAAGGCATCACCAACTTCCACTCGCCCAACGATGTGATCGTGGACGCGTCCATGCCCGCCATGATCCGCAACGGCGGCAAGATGTGGGACGCCAACGGCCGCCTCAAAGACGTCAAGGCCGTGATGCCTGAGTCGACCTTCGCCCGCATCTACCAGGAGATGATCAACTTCTGCAAGTGGCATGGCGCTTTCGATCCCAAGACCATGGGTACGGTGCCCAACGTCGGCCTGATGGCCCAGCAAGCCGAAGAATACGGCTCGCACGACAAGACTTTCGAGATCTCTGAAGACGGTGTGGCCAACATCACCGACCTGAACACGGGTGAAGTGCTGTTGTCGCAAAACGTGGAAGCCGGTGACATCTGGCGCATGTGCCAGGTCAAGGATGCTGCGATCCGTGACTGGGTCAAGCTGGCCGTGACCCGTGCCCGCAACTCGGGCATGCCCGTGGTGTTCTGGCTGGACCAGTACCGCCCACACGAAGCCCAGCTGATCACCAAGGTCAAGATGTACCTGCACGAGCACAACACCTCGGGTCTGGACATCCAGATCATGAGTCAGGTGCGTGCGATGCGTTACACCCTGGAGCGCGTGGTGCGTGGCCTGGACACCATCAGCGCCACAGGCAACATCCTGCGCGACTACCTGACCGACCTGTTCCCGATCATGGAACTGGGTACCTCGGCCAAGATGTTGTCGGTTGTGCCTCTGATGGCCGGTGGCGGCATGTACGAAACCGGTGCCGGCGGCTCTGCGCCCAAGCACGTGCAGCAGTTGGTCGAAGAAAACCACTTGCGTTGGGATTCGCTGGGCGAGTTCCTGGCATTGGCCGTGAGCTTTGAAGACTTGGGCTTGAAGACCAACAACCCCAAAGCGGGTGTGTTGGCCAAGACTCTGGACGCTGCCACGGGCAAGCTGCTGGACAACAACAAGAATCCGTCGCCCAAGACGGGTCAGCTCGACAACCGTGGCAGCCAGTTCTATCTGGCCATGTACTGGGCGCAAGAGCTGGCCGCACAAACCGAAGATGCAGCACTGGCAGCCCAGTTCGCGCCTTTGGCCAAAGCGTTGAGCGACAACGAGAAGAAGATCGTGGACGAGCTCAATGCGGTGCAGGGCAAGCCGGTGGACATTGGTGGCTACTACATGCCCGACCAGGCCAAACTGGCCGCCATCATGCGCCCCAGCGCAACCTTCAATGCGGCTTTGGCCAGCGTCAAGGCCTGATGATCTGACAGCATTCTGATGCTGACGCCCATCGCACGAGAGGGAATCCCCTTGAGTTCGGTGGGCGTTTTTCATGGCACGATAGACAGCGACAGGCCTATTCATTCAGGGCCAATGGCATGCGGTATGCGCCCATGTGATGGAGAGAGACATGCATCAGCGTTTGTGGATTTGCGTGGTTGCGATGGCCTTGTTGTGCGCGACGCCCTGGAGTCGGGCGCAGTCACGGTTCCAGTTTGAAACCACACCCGGGCGGTTGAGCAAGGATGTGCGGCCTGCCCACTACCAGTTGCATTTCGATCTGGATCCGGCCCTGGATGTGTTCAAGGGGCAGGAAACCATTCGACTCCATGTTTTGCAGGACCAGCCTGATCTGGTTTTGCATGCGCACGAATTGGAGGCTACAGAGGTCACCTTGTCCGCACACAGCGACAAAGCCTTACCCCAGGCCCCGAGGGTCATGACGGTCAAGCCGGATGCAGCCACCCAGACCTGGCGATTGACACCGCAGGATGGACGCCCCATCGTGGCCGGTCGTTATGCATTGCATATTCGCTATTCGGGGCGGGTCAACAAAGTGGATGCAGGCTTGTACCGGGCGTCCTACACCTACCAGGGGCAAAGCCGGGACATGCTGGCCACCCAATTGGAGGCGGTGTTTGCGCGCAAGTTGTTCCCTGGGTTCGATGAGCCTTCGTTTCGCAGTGTTTTTGAAATCTCCGTGAAGGCACCGCCCGCGTATGCGGTGTATTCCAACATGCCCGCCCGAGTCACGCGAGACGCGTCAGGACAGCGCAGCCACCGCTTTCAACCCACGCCGGCCATGCCCACCTACTTGGTGGCGCTGACGGTGGGGCAGCTGGATGTACTGCATGGTCGGGCTGGCCAGGTTCCTTTGCGCATGCTGACTGCTGCGGGCAAGCGGGATCAGGCCCGCTATGCCCTGGATGTCACGAAAAAAGTCGTGCCGTTTTATGCCTCGTATTTTGGGATTGACTATGCCTTGCCCAAACTCGATCAGTTGGCCGTGCCCAGCGCCCGTGGTGGGGCGATGGAGGATTGGGGGCTGATTTCCTACGCGGAGACTGCCCTCTTGTTCAATCCTGCAAACAGTGACCCCCGTCGTCGCCGTGAAGTGTTTTCCACGGTGGCCCATGAGGTTGCCCATCAGTGGTTTGGCAACTTGGTTACAGCCGCTTCATGGGAAGAGATCTGGTTGAACGAAGCATTTGCCACCTGGATGGCCGAAAAAGCCACGGACCACTTCAATCCCCAGTGGTGGGTGTCTTTGCGCAGGCGTCAGCCGATTGACCAGGCCATGGTCAGCGATGCCAGTTCGGCGACGCGCGCCATTCGATCGGGGCCAGTCAGCGAGGACCGGGTTTTCGATGTGTTTGATGGCATCACCTACACCAAAGGTGGCGCCGTGTTGAGCATGCTGGAGGGGTGGTTGGGCCCGGAGGTTTTCCGCAAGGGTTTGTCGGCCTATATGAAGCAGCGTCAATTTTCAAACGCGACGGCCGCCGATTTGTGGTTTCACATCGGGCAAGCTGCGGGTCGGGACGTCACCTCGGTGGCCCGCACCTGGACCGACCAAAAGGGGTTTCCTTTGGTGACGGTGAATGCGCAGTGCGATGCAGGACACACCCGCTTGGATGTCAGGCAGCGGCGTTTTGCAACGGATGCCCAGGCGGCTGATGGCAGTACATGGGCTATTCCTCTGACTGTGTGGCACCAGGGCAAGGTGCACCAGCTGCTGATGGATCAGGCACAGCAAAGTTTCACCTGGCCCGGTTGCCATGCCGCCACGCCTTGGGTCAATGTCAGTGGACAAGGTTTTTACCGTGTGCAATATGACCCTCAGAGTTACGCCACGCTTGTCAATGACTTCGCGGCTTTGCCAGCCACTGGCCAGATCACGTTGTTGAGTGACAGCTTTGCGCTCTTTCAGGCCGGTCAGTTGTCACTGGCCTCCTACTTTGCCTTGCTTGACCAAGTGCCTGTTACTCGGGGGCCTGGACGTGCCGCCTTGCTCGACAGGGCGCGCACCAGCCTCGACGATCTTGATGAGATCTATGCCCAGACGCCGGTCCAGGCCACTTTGAGGACGCGTGCGCGTGCGTTGTTGGCTCCCGAATTGACCGCCTTGGGCTGGAGCGTCCGGCCGGATGACAGCAGTGAGGTCCAGTTGCTGCGAAATGGCTTGATCCTCAGTCTGGCGGGATGGGGTGATCAGGCCATCCTGGACCAGGCAGGTCGCCTGTTTGATCAGGAGGAAGCCTCAGGCGCAATGGTGATACCGGTGGGTATTCGTGATTCGGTGATTCGTGCTGCGGGCTTGGGGGCTGGTGCATCACGCCATGGGCGTCTTGTGCAGCGACTGTTGTCTGCCAACAGCGAAGAAGACCGCTGGCGTTATGCCGACGCCGTGGCCGCAGTGCGGGACCCCGCCTTGGCCATGCAGGTGCTGGAGCTGTCGCTCAATGCCCCTTTGCCCAACAACGTCGCCAGCAATTTGCCGCAGCTGTTGTCCCGTCATGGCGTTCACAGTCTGATGGCCTACCAGTTTGTGAAAGACCATTACGCCGAATTGGCGAACAAGGCTGGTGAGATGTTTGGCGCGTCTTCATGGTTGTTGCCCGGTGCCGCATCGCACTTCCATACCACCGAGATGTCGCAGCAGTTGTTGCATGACCAAGATAAGCTGGTGGGTGACAAAGGCGCTCAAACTGCCGCCAAGGTGGCCGCCCGCATCCGGCTCAAAGCTGCGTTGCGTTTGCGGGAAACATCACCATGAAAAAAGCGCCCTGGGGCGCTTTTTTTTGGGCGTCATGCGCTCATTTCTTCTTTGCCACCACCCGCACCATTTCCAGGCACTGCTTGGCGTAACCCCATTCATTGTCGTACCAGGCCACGATCTTGACGAAGTTCTTGTCCAGGGCCAAGCCGGCTGTCGCGTCAAACACGCTGGCGCAGGGCTCACCACGGAAATCCGTGGAAACCACTTTTTCGTCGGTGTAACCCAGCACGCCCTTGAGTGGGCCTTCGCTTTGGGCCTTCATCTCGGCACAGATCTCGTCGTAGCTCGCTTCGTTTTCCAGCTCGATGGTCAGGTCGACCACCGATACGTCGGAGGTGGGCACGCGGAAGGCCATGCCCGTGATTTTCTTGTTCAGCTCGGGGATGACCTTGCCCACGGCTTTGGCGGCGCCGGTGCTGCTGGGGATGATGTTTTCCAGAATGCCCCGGCCACCGCGCCAGTCCTTGCGCGATGAGCCATCCACGGTCATCTGGCTGGCGGTGGCCGCGTGCACGGTGGTCATCAGGCCACGCTTGATGCCCCATTTGTCGTTGAGCACCTTGGCCACGGGGGCCAGGCAGTTGGTGGTGCAGCTGGCGTTGGACACAATGGCTTCGCCCGCGTATTTCTTGTGGTTCACGCCATAGACAAACATGGGCACGCTGTCTTTGGATGGGGCGGAAATCACCACTTTCTTGGCCCCGGCGGCGATGTGCATCTGGCTGGTGGGCTCGGTCAGGTAGTGCCCGGTGCATTCGAGCACGATGTCCACGCCCATCTGGCCCCAGCGCAGGTTGTGCGCGTCGCGCTCGTGCGAGAGTTTGATCTTTTTGCCGTTGACGATCAGGCTGTCTTCCGTGTAGTCCACTGTGCCATCAAAGCGACCGTGCACGCTGTCGTACTTGAGCATGTAAGCCAGGTAATCAGAGGGCTTGGGGTCGTTGATGCCGACGATCTGGATGTCGGTGTAGCCGTGTTTCAGGGCGGCGCGCAGGGCCAGACGGCCAATGCGGCCAAATCCGTTGATGCCAAGCTTGATGGTCATGTGAATGCCTCGGGAGAAAGTTACGAAACGGTTACGTAACCGGTTTTTAAACCAAGACCCTTTCATGATCCTGATCCCCGGACGCCTGTAACACAGCAGGGTGTTGCGGCCGTCCGTCCGGTCGGTGGCTGCGTGGCCCGCAGCGCCCACTGGACGCTGCGGCGGTGCGATCAGGCCTTGAGCAGCGCAGCGTGGACGGTGTCGGCCACGTTTTCGGCGGTGAAGCCGAAGTGTTTGAACAGCACAGGCGCTGGAGCCGACTCGCCATAGGTGTCGATGCCGACCACAGCAGCGCAGCCGTATTTCCACCAACCATCGGTGGAGCCCATCTCGACCGCTACACGGGGCAGACCGGCGGGCAGCACGCTTTGCTTGTACTCGGTGTCCTGGCGGTCGAACACATTGGTGCTGGGCATGGAGACCACGCGCACGCCAATCTTGCGTTCAGCCAGCAGCTTTTGGGCGGCCAGGGCCAGTTGCACTTCAGAGCCGGTGGCGATGATCACGCCATGGGTCTTCTTGATGCCCACTTGCTCAGGCTCGGACAGCACATAGGCACCGCGGCTGATGTCGCCCAAATCGGCCTTGGGGGCGTAAGCCAGGTTCTGGCGTGACAGGCACAGGGCGCTGGGGCGGTTGGCGTTTTGCAGGGCCACAGCCCAGGCCACGGCGGTTTCGGCCGTGTCGGCCGGGCGCCACACGTCCAGGCCGGGGATCAGGCGCAGGCTGGCCACGTGCTCGATCGACTGGTGGGTCGGGCCGTCTTCGCCCAGGCCGATGGAGTCGTGTGTGAACACGTGCACCCCGCGTTGCTTCATGAGCGCGGCCATGCGGATGGCGTTGCGGCTGTAGTCGCTGAAGGTCAGGAAGGTGCCGCCGTAGGGGATGTAGCCGCCGTGCAGGGCCACGCCGTTCATGATGGCGGCCATGCCGAACTCGCGCACGCCGTAGTTGATGTGGCGACCCACCTGGCCGTCTTCGGTTTTGACCACGTCACCGGCCAGGTCCACGCGGAAAGCGGGCGTGCTCTTGGTGTTGGTCAGGTTCGAGCCGGTCAGGTCGGCCGAGCCGCCCAACATTTCGGGCAGTGCAGCGGTGAAGGCTTCGAGTGCCAGCTGGCTGGCCTTGCGGCTGGCCACGGTCTCGGCCTTGGTGTGGGCAGCGACCACGGCGTCAAACGCCACTTGGTTGAAGTTTTTGGGCAGTTCGCCCTTCATGCGGCGCACGAATTCCTTGGCCAGCGTGGGGTGGGCAGCCTTGTAGGCGGCAAAAGCCTTGTTCCACTCGGCTTCGCGGGCTTTGCCCGCGGCCTTGGCGTCCCAGTCGGCGTAGACCTCTTTGGGGATCTTGAAGGGCTCGTGGCTCCAGCCCAGAGCTTCGCGGGTCAGCTTGATTTCTTCGGCACCCAGCGGTTCGCCGTGGGCCTTGGATGTGCCGGCACGGTTGGGCGAGCCCTTGCCGATGGCGGTCTTGCAGACGATCAGGGTGGGCTTGTCGGCGCTGTGCTTGGCTGAGGCGATGGCCTTGGAGATGGCCGCAGCGTCATGGCCGTCCACGGCGTCGATCACGTTCCAGCCGCAGGCGGCAAAGCGCTGAGGGGTGTTGTCAATGAACCAGGGCGCGACCTTGCCGTCGATCGAGATGCCGTTGTCGTCGTACAGGGCCACGAGCTTGTTGAGCTTCCAGGCGCCGGCCAGTGCCACGGCCTCGTGGCTGATGCCTTCCATCAGGCAGCCGTCACCCAGGAACACATAGGTGTGGTGGCCCACGATGGTGTGGCCGGGTTGGTTGAATTCGGCGGCCAGCATTTTTTCGGCCAGGGCCATGCCCACGGCGTTGGTGATGCCCTGACCCAGCGGGCCGGTGGTGGTTTCCACGCCGGGGGTCACGCCCACTTCGGGGTGGCCAGCCGTTTTGCTGTGCAGGGTGCGGAAGTTTTTCAGGTCATCGAGCGACAGCTTGTACCCGGTCAGGTGCAACACCGAATAAATCAGCATGGAGGCGTGGCCGTTGGACAGCACGAAGCGGTCGCGGTTGGCCCAATGGGGGTTGCTGGGGTTGTGTTGCAGGTGCTCGCCCCACAGCGCCACGGCCATGTCGGCCATGCCCATGGGGGCGCCGGGGTGACCGGAGTTGGCTTGTTGAACAGCGTCCATTGCGAGGGCGCGGATGGCATTGGCCATTTGCTGTGTGTTTGCCATGTGGGCAGCTCCGGGAAAAGTATTCTGGAAAACCCGAGATTTTAGCGGTTGCGAACCGCTTGGCCTGCACAGTGTGGCGGGCCTGGCAGTTACAGGGGTACGTAACCTGATGCCTTCTGAGGTCTTGGTGTTCTGGCCATTCGTGGCAACATTGCCGCATGACCGTTTTTTCAACACCTCTTGCCCAGGCCATGGTTCTGGCCGCAGGCCGCGGCGAGCGCATGCGCCCACTGACCGACACCTTGCCTAAACCCATGCTGCCTGTGCGTGGCCAACCGCTGATGCAGTGGCCCATGCAGGCGTTGGCACGGGGGGGGGTTACCCGCCAATTGATCAACACCGCCTGGCTGGGCGAGAAAATCCCGGCGCACTTTGGCGACCGTGTCACTTGGCCCGGTTTGCCCGAGGTGGATTTGGCTTATTCGCACGAAGGCCGGGACTTTGGTCACGCGTTGGAAACCGCAGGTGGCATCTTGCGCGCCCTGCCGCAGTTGGATGAGGTTTTCTGGGTGGTGGCGGGTGACGTGTTTGCGCCTGATTTCGTGTTCACGCCCGAGGCTGTGCAACGCTTTGCCAGTAGCCCTGCCCTTGCGCACCTGTGGCTGGTCCCGAACCCCCCGCACAACCCGGGCGGTGACTTCGGCCTGTCGGCCATGGGTCAGGTGCTCAATCTGTCCAAAGGCGCGCCCGGTTGCGACCACACCTTCAGCACCATCGCGCTATACAAACAGACTTTTTTTGCCGACTGTGGTCTGCCCGCAGGCAACCCGCAAGGCCAGGCGCTGGCGCTGGCCCCGCTGCTGCGCGCCGCCATGGATCGAGGGTTGGTCACAGGCGAGGTCTACACCGGTGCCTGGACCGATGTGGGCACGCCCGAGCGGTTGGCACAGCTCAATGCCCCGGTTGGGAATGCGTTCTGAGGAGCGCTATTGGATGGTTCAACATGCCAGAGGTCACATGAAATCTGCCTTGCTCATCATTGACGTTCAGACCGCCTTGTGCAGCGGCACTTGGGCCGCGTGGGACATTGACAACGTGGTGCGCCGCATCAATGCCTTGTCTGGACAGGCCCGCGCGCAGCATGTTCCAGTGGTGATGGTTCAGCATGAGGAGGTCAATGGGCCGCTTCAGGCAGGGGAGCCTGGCTGGGCACTTTGGGATCAGCTGTCCACAGCGCCTCGGGATATTCGCATCCGGAAAACAGGCTCTGACGCTTTTTTCAAGACCCCGTTGCAGGCGATGCTGCAATCGCAGGGGATTGATCATTTGGTCGTATGCGGCTTGCAAAGTGAATTTTGTGTGGATTCGACTGTCCGGGCGGCCCTGGCGCAGGGTTATGCGGTAACGCTGGTGAAAGATGGTCATTCGACTTTGGCCAATGGGGTGCTGTCTGCTGCTCAAATTTCAGCGCACCACAATGCCACGCTGGCCCACTTGGGCAGCTATGGCCCGAAGATGCGTGTGTTACCCGCCGCAGAAGTGGACCTTTCAAGCTGATGGCCCAGGATGAACGCTGGCGTTGGTCAGCATGGGGGTTTTCAAGCGCTCCTACAATGACCCGATGACCACCTCTCTCTATGCCCAACGCCGCGCTCGCCTGGCCGCCCAATTGGGCGCTGGCGGCATCGCCATCATTCCCACGGCGCCTGAGCGCCAGCGCAACCGGGACAGTGACTTTTTGTACCGGCACGACAGCTACTTTTATTACTTGACCGGCTTCACCGAGCCCCATGCCACGCTGGTGATCACGGCCGAGGGCGAGACCACGCTGTTTTGTCAGCCCAAGGACATGGAACGCGAGATCTGGGACGGCATCCGGCTGGGGCCAGAGGCCGCACCTGCTGCGCTGGGGGTGAGCAAGGCGTTCTCGTCGGCCGAATTGGGGGCGCAGATGCCCAAGTTGCTGGAAAACCGCAGCACGGTCTGGTACCCGTTTGCCACCCATGCGGGGCTGGAGGGCCGTGTGGACGGCTGGTTGCAGTCGGTGCGCGCACGGGTGCGCTTTGGTGCGCTGTGCCCTGACCAGCAGCGCGACGTGTGCAGCTTGCTGGACGAAATGCGCCTCATCAAAGATGCACACGAGCAAGACATCATGCGCCGCGCCTCGGCCATCAGCGCGCAAGCCCACATCCGCGCCATGCAGCGCAGCGCGGCCATGTTGCGTGCGGGGCACGAGGTGCGCGAATACCACCTGGACGCCGAATTGCTGCACGAGTTCCGTCAGCACGGTTCGCAATACCCGGCCTATGGCTCGATCGTGGCCGGTGGGGCCAATGCCTGCGTGTTGCATTACCGCGCCGACGCAGGGCCGATCCGCGACGGTGAGCTGGTGCTGATCGATGCCGGTTGTGAGCTGGACGGTTACGCCAGCGACATCACCCGCACTTTCCCTGCGAACGGTAAATTCACCGGGCCGCAGCGGACGTTGTATGACCTGGTGCTGGCTTCGCAAGAGGCCGCCGTGGCGGCCACCAAAGCCGGTGCCCGTTTTGTGGATCCGCACGACGCCACCGTGGCGGTGCTGGCGCAGGGCTTGCTCGATGTGGGTTTGTTGGACAAAAACAAGGTCGGCAATGCGCAGGATGTGATCGCCAACCGCAGTTATTTCCAGTTTTACATGCATCGCACTGGCCATTGGCTGGGCATGGATGTGCACGACTGCGGCAGCTATGTCGAGCCCTCGCAGGTGGGGCAGATCAGTGAGCGCAAAGACCCACTGAGTGGCGAGCTGATCAAGGATCGCCCCAGCCGCATCTTGCAGTCGGGCATGGTGCTGACCATCGAGCCGGGTTTGTATGTGCGTCCTGCACCGGGCGTGCCCGAGCAGTTCCACCACATCGGCATTCGCATCGAAGACGACGCCATCGTGACCGACAACGGTTGCGAACTGATCACCCGGGGTGTGCCGGTCAAGGCCGATGACATCGAAGCCTTGATGAGTGCCTGAGCCGCATGACCCATGTGCAACGCGGTCGGGTGCTGTCGATTCAGGTGGGGCGGGTTCAGCCGCTCATGGTCGGCGGTCGCAAGCTGATGTCGGCCATGGGTAAAACCGCCGTTCCCGGCCCTGTGCAGGTGGGCCGGCTCGGCCTGGCGGGCGATGAGCAATCGGACCTGAGTGTGCACGGGGGCTTGAGCAAGGCCGTCTATGCATTGCCGGCAGAACACCTGCTTTGGTGGCAGACGCAGCGTCAGGCCCAGGGCGTCACCTTGTTGGATGAACCCTTGGTTCCTGGCAATTTGGGAGAAAACCTCAGTCTGGAGGGCCTGCATGAAACCGAAGTGTTCATCGGTGATGTGCTGGAGTTTGCGCAGGTGAGCCTGCGTGTGACCCAGCCACGTGAGCCCTGCAGCAAGTTTTGCGCCGTGCTGGGCTACCCGCAGGCGGCCAAAGAGATGGTGCAAAGCGGGCGCAGTGGCTTTTATCTGGCCGTCGATCGACCCGGTGTTTTGCAGCCGGGCGAGGCGTTCGAGCTGGTGCCCGGGCCGCGTTCAATCAGCGTGCGCCAGGCCTTGCTGCACAAGGCGGCCAAGCATGCCCGCTGAGCCGCACGCTCTATTTGTGCGGAAAAGTTAAAACCCAAGCCACTTTCTAAGCGGATTTACGCATACAAACCAGAAGGATTGGGGGTCTACAATGAAACTCACCCCAGTCGGTCACTTTTTGACATGCGAAGTACCCAGCGCGTCAGACCGGTTGCCGCAGGCCCTGACCTGAAGGCACATCCCCATCACGGAGAACAAGCATGACCAACCCGGTCCAAGCCGAAGAAAAACGCGCTCAGTTGCGCAAAGCCGCCCTCGAATACCACGAGTTCCCCACACCCGGAAAAATCGCCATCGCGGCGACCAAGCAACTGGTCAACCAGCACGATCTGGCACTGGCCTATTCCCCCGGCGTGGCCGCCCCCTGCGAAGAAATTGTCAAGGACCCGGCCGCCGCCTTCAAGTACACCAGCCGGGGCAACCTGGTGGGCGTGGTGACCAACGGCACTGCGGTGCTTGGCCTGGGTGACATCGGCGCGCTGGCCGGCAAGCCGGTCATGGAAGGCAAGGGCGTGCTGTTCAAGAAGTTCTCGGGTATCGATGTGTTCGACATCGAGATCAACGAAAAAGATCCGGACAAACTGGTTGAGATCATCGCGTCGTTGGAGCCGACCTTTGGGGGCATCAACCTCGAAGACATCAAGGCGCCTGATTGCTTCTACATCGAGCGCAAGCTGCGCGAACGCATGAAGATTCCGGTCTTTCACGACGACCAGCACGGCACCGCCATCGTGGTGGGCGCGGCCATCCTCAACGGTCTGAAGGTCGTGGGCAAAGACCCCAAGCAGATCAAGCTGGTCACCTCGGGTGCGGGTGCCGCAGCGCTGGCCTGCCTGGGTTTGTTGGTCAAGTTGGGCATCCCGCGTGAAAACATCTGGGTGACGGATCTGGCCGGTGTGGTCTACGAAGGTCGCACAGAGTTGATGGACGAAGACAAGATCCAGTTCGTGCAAAAGACCGACCAGCGCACCCTCGCCCAGGTGATCGAGGGCGCAGATGTGTTCCTCGGTCTGTCGGCTGGTGGTGTGCTCAAACAGGACATGGTGCGCAAAATGGCCGCCAAGCCCTTGATCTTTGCCTTGGCCAACCCCAACCCCGAAATCTTGCCGGAAGACGTCAAGGCCGTGCGCGACGATGCCATCATGGCCACGGGCCGTACCGACTACCCCAATCAGGTCAACAACGTCTTGTGCTTCCCCTACATTTTCCGGGGCGCACTCGATGCCGGGGCATCCACCATCACACTCGAGATGGAAATCGCTGCTGTGCACGCCATTGCTGAACTGGCCCAGGCCGAGCAAAGCGAAGTGGTGGCGGCGGCCTATGCAGGCGAGCCCTTGGCGTTTGGCCCCGAATACCTGATTCCCAAGCCGTTTGATCCGCGACTGATGATGAAAATCGCGCCCGCAGTGGCCCAGGCGGCGGCCGACAGTGGTGTGGCTTTGCGCCCGATTGCCGATCTGGATGCTTACCGAGAGCGCCTGCAAGGGTTTGTGTATGCCTCCGGCACCATGATGAAGCCGATCTTCACGGCCGCCAAACGTGCCCTGAAAAAGCGCATTGCCTACAGCGAAGGCGAAGAAGAACGCGTCTTGCGGGCTGCCCAGATCGTGGTGGATGAGGGTATTGCCCGCCCGACCCTGATCGGTCGCCCGGCCGTGATTGCCGAGCGCATCGAAAAATTTGGTCTGCGCCTGAAGGAAGAGCTTGATTACGACGTGGTCAACGTTGAGTTGGATCCGCGTTACCGCGATTTCTGGCAGACCTACCACCGCCTGACCGAGCGCAAAGGCATCACGCAGCAGATCGCCAAGATCGAAATGCGCCGTCGCTTGTCGCTGATCGGCGCCATGCTGCTGCACAAAGGTGACGTGGACGGCATGATTTGCGGCACCTGGGGCACGAACCCCATGCACCTGAGCTACATCGATCAGGTGGTGGGCAAGCGTGCGGGCGTCAACACGTTTGCTTGCATGAACGGTTTGATGCTGCCTGGTCGTCAGGTGTTCATGGTGGACACCCATGTGAATTACGACCCCACGGCCGATGAATTGGCCGAAATCACGGTGATGGCTGCCGAAGAAATGCGCCGCTTCGGCCTCAAGCCCAAGGCTGCACTGTTGTCGCACTCCAACTTTGGTTCGTCCAACCAGCCCAGCGCGGTCAAGATGCGCCAGGTGCTGGAATTGCTGCGCCGGAATGCCCCTTGGCTCGAAGTGGATGGTGAAATGCACGGCGATGTGGCGCTCGATGCGGCAGCCCGGCACGCCATCATGCCCAACAGCACATTGGCTGGGGATGCCAATTTGTTGGTTCTGCCGAACATCGATGCGGCCAACATTGCCTACAACCTGCTCAAAACCGCAGCGGGTGGCAACATTGCAGTGGGGCCGGTCCTGTTGGGTGCAGCCAAGCCGGTTCACATCCTGACGCCCAGCACCACAGTGCGCCGCATTGTGAACATGACAGCCCTCACTGTGGCCGACGCCAATGCGGCCCGCTGAGAGCTTTCCACAAAGCAAGCGCTAACTTGACGTTTCAATGCCCTGACAGGTTTTGCCTGTTTATTGGGCATTCGCTTGCATTTTTGTGGGTTTTGGCGCACACTAACGCCTTCGAGTGTTCGGGTTAACCCGGGGACTTCTGAAAGGTGTTTTCATGAGGGTGGCGCAAAAAAACGTGACTCTGCAGCGCTGGATGCCGGTGTTTGCGGGGTTGATGATCTCGATTTGCACTGGTTTGGTGCAGGCCAAATCCGCCCCCGATGCGCAAACCTCGCCGACGATGTCGGTGGCAGAGTTGCCGCGTGAAGGCCAGGAAACCTACCAACTCATCCGCAAGGGTGGTCCTTTTCCCTACGAAAAGGACGGGGTGGTTTTTGGCAATCGCGAACGGATCTTACCGCGCCAAGCGCGGGGTTTTTACCGTGAATATACCGTCAGAACACCCGGAGAGCGTAGCCGTGGAGCCCGTCGCATCGTCTGCGGTGGTGAGGTTCCCCGTCAACCGCTAGCCTGTTATTACACGTCAGACCATTACGCGAGTTTTCGCGAAATCGTCGGCAAAGACTGATTTTTCGACTTTTAAAGAAAGAACCACGGAGATGGATACGCCGATCCGCCCGGACCAAGAGACGCCCCTGAAAGGCGTGCGGTCCAACATCGTGCAGTCGATCCGCGCTTACCGCGTGAACGATTTGCAAGATGCTGCCCAAGGACTGGGCCACCACTTTTTGTATGCCAATCTGGCTGAAGCCCAGAGCAAGCAAGACGTGCTGGACCTGATTGGTGCGCAATTCACGCTGCCTTCGCACTTTGGCAAGAACTTTGATGCCTTGTACGATTGCATGACCGATCCACTTCACAAATCGGGCCCTCAGCCTGGTTTCATTGTTGTGCTGGAGCAGATTCCTGCGCATGCCAAGTTTGACAAGGAAGCCCGCGAGCAATTGCTGGACATCTTCCGCGACACGGCCGATTACTGGGGAGACCGGAAGATTCCCTTCCGATGCTTCTATTCTTTTCTGTAGCCCGTTCTGCACAAAACAGCCAAGCAGGACGGGCGATTGAGGCACAAACCGAAGACGCCGAGATGGCCGAAGCGGTCGAAGAAGGCGAAAAAATGCCAACCGACAAACTGGTCGACGTGTCGCCCCTGGCGCTGCGCATGAGCAGCCCTTTCAACGCAGGTTACTGGCTCGCTGCCGCCTGACGTTGTCGATGGCCTTCATGGGCCTGAACGCAAAAAAGCCCGTCCATGAGACGGGCTTTTTTGTGGGCGTCGTGACTTTGCGGCGATGAAACCTTCGTGAACTGAATTCATCACCCAAGGGGGCGGAGCTCCCACAAAAAACAGTCCCCCACTTGTGCAACGTCTGTGTTGCGCAGCTCAAATCGCCTGGGCCAGTGCCACAAACTCGTCGACAGGCACTTCTTCGGCACGGCGTTGCAGGTCAAATTCGCCTGCAAAGCCTTTTTCATCCAGCCATTTGCCCAGCGTGTTGCGCAAGATCTTGCGGCGCTGGCTGAAGGCCACCTGCACCAGGGTTTCGAGTGTCTTCACATTGACAACCGGCGGTTGGTCCAGCGGCACCATCCGCACCACAGCGCTGTCCACGCGGGGTGGTGGGTCAAAGCTTTCGGGGGGCACAAACAGCACGTTTTCCATGGCGTAGCGCCATTGCAGCATGACCGACAGGCGGCTGTAATCCGACGTGGCTGGCTTGGCCACCATGCGGTCAATCACCTCTTTTTGCAGCATGAAGTGCTGGTCTTCGATGGCGGCCACATGGTCCAGCAGGTGGAACAGGATGGGGGTAGAGATGTTGTAGGGCAGGTTGCCTGAGACCCGGATTTTGCGTGCGGATGAGTCTTGCAACAAACGGGCGGCCAGTGCTGTGAAATCGACCTTGAGGACATCGGATTCAACCACCGTCAGTTGGGGGTGTTCACGCAGGCGCAAGGCCAGATCGCGGTCGAGTTCGACCACGGTCAGGTGGCCCAGCCGTTCGACCAGAGGCTGGGTCAGCGCAGCCAAACCCGGCCCGATCTCGACCATGGGCTGCCCTGCCTGGGGGTGGATGGCGTCCACGATGGCATCGATGATGCCGCCATCGGTCAGAAAATGCTGACCAAACCGTTTACGGGCAATGTGTTTCATTGGGGAGGCTCGCGCATTTCAACGTAAGCGCGCCCTCGGATGTCTTCCACCCAGGCGGTGTAGGCCTCATCGAGTTTCTTTTCGCGCAGGGCGCTGCGCGCCATCATGCGTTGTTCGGCGTCGGTCAGGGGGCTGTTGCGGCGCTCGGTCACTTCCAGCAGGTGCACACCAAAGCGTGACACCAGGGGGTCGGCCACTTGTCCGGGATTCAGACGGTTCATGACCCGTTCAAACTCGGGCACGAACATGCCGGGGTTGGCCCAACCCAGATCGCCGCCTTGCGCAGCGCTGCCGTCTTGCGAGTACTGGCGTGCCAGCGCAGCAAAGTCGGCTTTGCCAGACACAATGCGTTTTTGCATGTCCTTGAGTTGGGTGATGATCTGCTCCTGGCTGAGCTGAGGCGTTGGCCGGATCAGGATGTGGCGTGCACGTGTCTGTGTGACCACCAGCGTGGCCAGGCCCTGGCGGCGCTCGATCACCTTGAGGATGTGGAACCCTGCACCGGAACGCACTGGTGCACTGATGTCGCCTTTGTTCAGGTTCCGCGTGGCTTCCAGAAACAAATCGGGATACCGGTCAGCAGGCCGCAAGCCCATCTCACCACCATTGGCCCCTTTGTCGGTGGTTTGCGAGAAGCTTTTGGCCAATGCCGCAAAGCTCTCGCCCTGACGGGCGCGTCGAGCCACTTCCGCCGCCCGGTCGCTCAGGGCCTTGATTTCGGCATCGCTGCTGTTTTCAGGTACGGCAACCAAGATCATGCCCAGGTTCAGCTCAAGCGGTGGTTTGGCACCTTGCGCCAGCAGCTGCTCTTGCAGGTATTGCTCGACCTCCAAATCGCTCACGCGCACACGGCCTTCGACTTCGCGTTCCCGGATGCGGGTCATCATCAATTGATCACGCAATTGGTTGCGGAACGACGCAACGGTTTGACCGTCCTTGACCAGCCGCTGGCGCAGCACGTCCCGGGTGATCTGGTTGTTGGCGGCTACGTTCATTTCGGCTTGGTCCACCGCCTCGTCCTCAATCTTGATGCCGTTTTCACGCGCTTGCTGGATTTGGGCCTTTTCGTTGATCAGTTGCTCCAATGCCTGCTTGCGCAGTTCGGCGAATTCGGGGCTTTGGCCCTGGGCCTTGGCTTCCTGGAGCATCCGCTGAACCAATGCCTGAACATCCTGATTGGTGATGGGGTCGGAATTGACCACTGCCACGATGAAATCCGCCTGGCGCACGCTGGCGGTTTGTGCCAAAACACTTGTGGCCATGAGCAAACCACCGCCCAATGCGGAAACCAACAAGGCTTGGCGTGCCAAAAAGAAAAGGTCATTCATAGTGTTGGAAGCGACTGGGTTGAACGGTGTTGTCACGCAAATACTGATAACGGGGGATATTGTCCCGCAGGCTCTTGAGCGGGCTGGCACCCACTTGAGCGAGACCGTTGAATTCGATCTGGAAAAGCAAGCGGCTGTTGGATGTGCTGACGGTGCTTTGCAAGCGCTCAAACACAATCCGGCCCAGCCAGCAGCCCGCATCGTATTCAAAGCCGAGCAAACTGTCGACGATGCGCCGTTCCGTCACGCTGAAGTTGATGCGGCCCACGCTGTACCAGCGATCGGGTCCCAAGCCTTGCCCGGGTGTGCGCGTCCAGTTGCGCTCGGTTTGCGGATCGTTGGCCCCCCAAAGATCATTGATGGGCCACTGCCAACCCACATCCACTTGCTCGCTCACCCCGCGATTGAGGCGATAAGCCGTGTTGAAGACGCGGTAAGGTCCCGGGTTGTAGCGGCTTTGCAAAGTTGTACGGCTGATCTGACTGGTCTGTCCGTTGTACTGCACCATGGAATCAAATGCCCAACGGTCTTGCCAACGCACGGAAGCCCCCAGTAACCAATCACTGAAGCCCGATGTGGCTGCAGACTGGCCGGGTAAAACAACTTGCTGGTCAGTAAACCTGTAACGCTGTGCCATACCCAGTTTGAGCATCTCTGCGCCCGTGCTGGCGTCAAAGAAACGGCTGTTCACGCCCAATGTGATGGCGTTGTTGTCCACCAGCCGGTCCTGGCCCACATAGGGGTTCTCGCTGTAAATGGTGGACAGGTTGAAGTCGGTCGCGCCGCTGTCGTAAACCGGTAGCATGCTCTGGTCACGGTAAGGCGTGCGCGCATAAAACGCCCGGGGCTCCAGGGTTTGCACCAGATCGCGGCCCAGCCAGCGGGTATCACGCTCATAAATCAGACCTGAGTCCAGGCTGAAGGTGGGCAAGACGCGGTTGACCCCTGTGGCCCCATTGTCGAGAGGGCTGTCCATTTGATAACGGGTGGCATGCAACTGCACTTTGGGTGTCAGGAATCCCCAGGGGAGCGCCAAGGGTCGGCTGATCTGGGCCTGCATGAAACTGCGCTCACCGTTGCGTACCACCGCGGTATTGCCGGGAATGCGGGAGAAATCAGCCTCGAAACGGGTGGTGTCCCCGATCACTGACCAGTCCAGTCCGGTGGCATCCCATTGGCCGTAACGCATGCTGATCTGCGGTGTCCGGTCATAAGGTGGGGTGATGGGTGACGTCACATCTTGCAATGTCTGCCAACGCTGAACCTGCGCTGTCATGCTGAAATCTCCCCGATCCCAACGCAAGGCGCCGGTGGAAGGCAATAAACGTTGCGTGAGGAACGTGGCTTGGCCTGAACGGGGGAAGTCGTGCCAATAATTGTCATCACTGACCCGGTTCAGGGCCACATTCAAGCCCAGCCGGTCCATGCCGTTGCCGCCCGTTTCCACTGTGCCGGTGTGCTGCGTGGCCAGGCCCCAGCGGGACTGTTGGCGCAAACTGTCGGAGGGCATCAGATTGAGTTGTGCGCTGCCTTTGTAGTCACTCTCCATGTAGCGAAACTCGGTATCAGCCGCCACCCCGCGCTTGCTCAACACCCGTGTGGTCACCGTGGCGTCCCGGTTGGGGGCAATGTCAAAGTAATAAGGCTGGGACACCAGCACACCGTTGACGGTGTCAATGCCCACCAAGGGCGGTAACCAGCCTGACTTGCGGGCGTCGGTCAGCGCAAAGCTGATGGCTGGCAGGCTCATGATCGTCACATCCTGAAACTGCAGCTGGACACCCTCAGCCCTGACGCTGGATTCTTCCTCGTCAATGTTCATCTGGGTGGCTTTGAGCAGCCATTCAGGCAGCCATTCGGGTCCGGGTGTGCGGCGGCAGGTGGTGTAGCTGGCCTGACGAATGATGGCCCGCTTGTCGTCGACAAACTCCACCTGTTGGGCCTTGCCATAACCGCCGCTGCGGTACAACTCAAATGCCGGCTCTTCGAAGCGGCCTTTGAAACTGTCCACCTGAAGCAACAGCTTGGGGCCTTCAAAAGCCGCACTGTCTCGACTCACACGGACTTGGCCTGATGCCTGAATCACATCCTGTGTCTGGTCATAGTCCAGACGCTCGGCGCGCACTGTCAAACCTGGGCGACGCAAGGTGGCCTGTCCTTCAATGCGCACATCCATGTCGGGACGGGCCTGGATTTTTTCACCACTGACAAACAACGCCCCTTGGGTACGCTGCTTGTCGGACAAGGTTTCCTCGAGCAACGGACTGGTGCGCAAAATCAGGCCCGTGCCTTGTGCATTGGCCCAACCTGGCAGAGCCCAGAGTGCCACGCACGCGAGCGCCTGCCAGGCAGATCGGGGCAAAGGCATCAGCGGTGGACAGGTCAATCGGTGCACAAGCAAGAAGGGCGTGAGAAAGACAGGGGCAAACCCCGAAAAATCAGACCCGCCAGCACCCAGAAAAGGCACAGGCGGGCTTTGTAGAATGGGATTATCCATGAGCGCTTCTTCTACCCCCTCCTCTGCGGCTGCAGCCGCCGCCTCCTTGCCCCTTGTCGCCTGGGCTGACCCGGCCCGCCAGACCCGTTTTGACACGTGGATGGCCGGTATAGCGTCTGCGCAGGGCCTGCTGCCCGCCAGCCTGCGCATCGCCTCGGCCGACGCCAGTTTCCGGCGCTACCTGCGGGTCGACACGGTCCATGGTGGCACCTGCATCGTGATGGATGCCCCTCCGGACAAGGAAAACTCAAGGCCTTTCGTGGACATCGCTGCCCTCATGAAGCAGGCAGGGCTGAACGCCCCTGAAGTGCTGGATTGGCACGAGGCCGATGGCTTCATGCTCCTGACGGACCTGGGCGATGCCACCATGATGTCGGCCATCGACGCCGAGCGCCCAGAGGCCAACCATGGCCTGTACATGCAGGCGGTCGACACCCTGGTGCAGTGGCAACTGGCTTCGCGCCCCGGTGTGCTGCCCCCGTATGACGAGGCCTTGCTGAACCGCGAGCTGAGCTTGTTCCCTGACTGGTACCTGGGTCAGCACAAGAAAGTGCAGCTGCAAGGGCAGGACAAAGAGACGGTGGACAAGGCGTTTGCCCTGATCGTGCAGCGCAACCTGGCCGCGCCCAGTGTCTACGTGCACCGCGACTTCATGCCGCGCAACCTGATGATGCCCTTCCACAGCGAACGCTTGGGCGTGCTCGATTTCCAGGATGCGGTGTACGGCCCCGTCACTTACGACATCGCCAGCCTGATGCGCGACGCGTTCCTGACCTGGGACGAAGATTTTGTGCTCGACATCACCATCCGCTATTGGGAAAAAGCCCGCAAGGCCGGGCTGATGGACTTTGAAGACTGGCACAGCGACTTTGGTGCGTTTTACCGCGCCGTCGAGTGGATGGGCCTGCAACGTCACCTCAAGGTGGCTGGCATTTTTGCCCGCCTGACCCTGCGCGACGGCAAGCCCAAATACCTGGCCGACGCGCCACGCTTCATCCACTACATCCGCAAGGCCTGCGACCGCTATCGCGAACTCGGCCCCCTGCTCAAGGTGATTGACGAGATCGAAGGCACGACGCCCCAGGTCGGCTTCGCTTACGGACGGATGTAAGCCCCATGCCCCGCTTTTACTGCCCTGCGCCTTTGCACACCGGGCTGGCCCTGAGCCTGCCCGCTGGCGCTGCCCGCCATGTGCAGGTGCTGCGCATGCAGCCGGGCGAAGCCCTCACCTTGTTCAACGGCGAAGGCGGCGAGTTTGACGCCACCATCACCCGCATGGGCCGCAGCGATGTCGATGTGGAAGTGGGCGTACACCACCCGGTGGAGCGCGAAGCGCCCCGCGCCGTCCACCTGCTGGCGGGCATCACCGCCAACGAGCGCATGGACTGGCTGGTCGAAAAAGCGACCGAATTGGGCGTGGCCAGCATCACCCCTTTGGTGGCCGAACGCAGTGTGCTCAAGCTCAAAGGCGAGCGCGCTGACAAAAAACTGGCGCACTGGCAGGGTGTGGCCGTGGCAGCTGCTGAGCAATGCGGGCGCAACCGCGTGCCCGTCATTCATCCCGCGGTGAGCTTGAACGCCTGGCTTCAGCAAGCTGCCCCGGGGCAGCGTTGGGTGCTGTCGCTGTCTGAGGGCACACGCGCCCTGTCCCAGATGCCGGTGGACGGTGCGCCGGTGACCGTGCTCAGCGGCCCCGAAGGTGGCCTGAGCCCTGCCGAAGAAGCCGCCGCATTGGCCGGTGGCTTTGCACCGGTCACGCTTGGCCCCCGCGTGCTGCGCGCCGAAACCGCCCCGCTGGCGCTGCTGGCGGTGCTCACCCTGGCCTGAGGGGTGCGGGCCTTGGCCCGTGCGCGACAGTTGTTCGGGTTTGTGCGTGTTCCCGAACAGCGCGCTTGGCTCCAACATGGCATTTTTGCCCTGATGGATACCTCATGAACACTTTCCCTTTGCGCACATGGTTGGCTGTTGCCGCGCTGGCCGTGAGTGCCTCCGCTGTGGCCCAAAAACGTGACGATGTGTTGCTTCAAGCCGCACAAGCTGAGCAGTCGGCTGTTATCGACACCCTGAAAACCCTGGTGCTGGTCGAATCCGGCTCGGGCAACTTGCCTGGCTTGGCACGGGTGGCCGATTTGGCGCAGGCCAGACTCGATGCGCTGGGGGCCAAAACCGAGCGCATCCAGGCCAGCGACAGCCAGCGCCCGCTGGTCAAAGGGGTGTTCCGCGGCAAGGGGCGTCTTCAGGTCATGCTGATCGCGCACATGGACACGGTGTACGCGGACGGCATTCTGGCCAGTCAGCCCTACAAACAAGAGGGCAACCGCCTGTATGGCCCCGGCATCGCTGACGACAAGGGGGGCATGGCCGTCATCTTGCATGCCCTGTCGATCCTCAAGGCGCAGGGCTGGAACGACTTTGCCACCGTCACGGTGCTGTTCAACCCTGATGAGGAAATCGGCTCGGGGGGCTCGGGTGCACTGATCCAGTCCCTGGCGGCAGAGCACGATGTGGTTCTGTCCTATGAACCCACGGCTGCCAAATCCGTGGCCAAAGTGGAAGGCATCCTGTTGTCTGCGGCCGGTACCGCCACCGCCACCCTGGAAGTCAAAGGGCGAGCGTCCCACGCCGGAGCCGCCCCTGACGAAGGCCGCAACGCGCTGATCGAGCTCTCGCACCAATTGCTGGCGACGGAAAACATCGCCAAGGACATTCCAGGCGCCCAGCTCAACTGGACCTACGCGCAGGCCGGTGTGGTGCGCAATCAGATTCCCGAAAAAGCCACGGCCACCGCCGATGTGCGCTTGCTCAAGCCCGATGCCGCAGAAAAGCTCAAAGCCGCCCTGATCGCCAAAACAGACCATGGCCACCATGTGCACGACACCCAGGTGAGCGTGAAACTGGATGTTGGTCGCCCCCCCTATGTGGCGGGTGACCGGGGGCTGGCGCTGGCACAGCGAGCCCGAACCATCTATGCCGAGCTGGATGGACGCCCGCTTTTTTTCCACCCGGTTACGGGGGCGGGTACCGATGCCGGTTTTGCCAGTGGCTCAGGCAAAGCCGCGGTGCTCGAGAGTTTGGGCTTGGCCGGATGGGGTTTTCATGCCCGCGACGAGTACATTGAAATCGACTCCATCGTGCCGCGCCTGTACCTGACCACCCGCCTGTTGCAGGAGCTGGCGCGCAACCCCTGATGTCGCCAACAGCAAGGCACGGTGGGCGTTTTCTCCCATACACTGCCGGGTATGAATGCCAACCTGCTCCTGCTGGCCTTGTGCCAGGGTCTGTTCCTGACCAACAACGTCACTTTCATCGCCATCAACGGTCTGGTGGGACTGAGCCTGGCCCCGCTGGGCTGGATGGCGACCTTGCCCGTCATGGGCTATGTGGTGGGGGGTGCGCTGTCCACCGGGCTGGTGGCCAAGACCCAAAGCCGCTTCGGGCGCAAAGGCTCGTTCCAGATCGGTTTGCTGGTGGGTTTGCTGTCGGCGCTGCTGTGCGCCTATGCCGCCTACAGCCACAACTTTGCCCTGCTGGTGGCGGCCACGGTGATTGCCGGGTATTACAGCGCCAATGGCCAGCTGTACCGCTTTGCGGCGGCTGAGCTGGCGCTGGAAAAATTTCGTGAAAAAGCCGTCTCGCTGGTCATGGCCGGTGGCCTGATCGGGGCCATCCTCGGCCCCAACCTGGCCTCACGCACCAAGGGCCTGTTTGAAACCCCTTTCATGGGCGCGTATCTGGCCCTGATGGCGGTGGCTTTGCTGGGCATGGGGCTGATGGCCTTCATCCGTTTTCCGGCCGAGCCGCCCAAAAAAGTCGGGGCTGCGGGCGGTCGCCCCCTGAGCGAAATCATGCGCCAGCCGGTGTTCATCGTGGCCGCCGCTGCCGGGGCCTTGAGCTATGGCGTGATGAACCTGCTGATGGCCGCCACCCCGCTGGCCATGCAGGTGTGTGGCTATGCCTTCAGCGATGCGGCGCTGGTGCTGGAGTGGCATGTGATTGGCATGTTCGCGCCGGGGTTCTTCACCGGGCACCTGATCAAGAAATTCGGCACCCTGCCTGTGATGGGCGTTGGCGTGCTGCTGAATCTGGTGTGCATCGCCGTGGCGCTGTCCGGGGTGGAACTACAGCAGTTTGTGATCGCCCTGTTTTTGCTGGGCGTGGGCTGGAACTTCATCTTCACCGGCAGTACCACCTTGTCGATGAAAGCCTGGACGCCCGAAGAAAAAGACCGGGGTCAGGCCGCCATCAACTTCTTTGTGTTCGCCACCATGGCCTTCACCTCGTTCGCTTCGGGTGCGCTTGTCACCACGCACGGTTGGACCTGGTTGAACATCGGCTCGCTGGTGCCCGTGGTGCTGACCGCCGTGGCGCTGGTTTGGCTGGCGATTCGGCAGAAAAAAGCGGCCATCTGATTGCGAGTTGTCGCAGGCCATGACGCCCTGTCGGAGCTGAAGCTCCGACCTACGACATGGATGCGCGGCCGCCTCAGGGCATGCGCGCCATGACTTCGGCTACTGCGGCCGTGAGTTTTTGGGCATAGGGCACATGCAAAAACTCATTCGGGCCGTGGGCGTTGCTCTTGGGGCCGAGCACGCCGCACACCATCATTTGCGCTTTCGGAAAACCTGCACTCAGCATGTTCATCAGCGGGATCGTGCCGCCCTGGCCGATGTAACCCACGCCTGCGCCAAAGTGGGCCTGGCTGGCGCTGTTCAGGGCCTGCTCAAACCAGGGGGCGGTGTCAGGGGCGTTCCAACCAGTGGCACCGCCGTTCGATTCGAAAGTGACCTTGGCTTGGTAGGGTGCATTGTCTTCGAGCAGCGCCTTCATCTCGGCCACGGCCTGTGCCGCGTCGATCAGCGGCGGCAGGCGCAGGCTCAACTTGAACGCGGTGTAGGGCCGCAGCACATTGCCCGCATCCTTGAGGGCCGGGAAGCCGTCGGCACCGGTCACGCTCAGTGTGGGCGTCCAGGTTCGGTTCAGCAAAGCCTGCACCGGGTCGGTGGTGGTTGGCAAGGTCAAGGTGGTTGAGCCGCCGCAGTCGTAGTGGGCCCATGGGAAACGCTTGTAGATCTCGTCGCCCAGAATGGCCGCCGTGGCCCGGGCCTGGGCCAGGCGTTCGGCGGGTACTTCGCAGTGAAAACTGGCGGGCAACAAGCGCCCTGTGGCACTGTCTTCGAGCCGGTCGAGCACCTGCCGCATGATGCGAAAGCTCGAGGGCACCAGGCCCGAGGCGTCGCCCGAGTGGATGCCCTCGGTCAGCACTTCAACCTTGAGTGTGCCGCTGGCCATGCCGCGCAGGCTGGTGGTCAGCCAAAGCTGGTCGTAATTGCCCGCACCGCTGTCCAGGCAGATCACCAGGCCCACATCGCCCAAGCGTGTGCGCAGGGCGTCCACATAGGGCAGCAAGTCATAAGAGCCGGATTCTTCGCAGGTCTCGATCAGGCCCACGATGCGCGGATGCGGTGTGTTCTGGCTCTTGAGCGCCTGCACCGCTGCGATGCTGGCGTAGACCGCATAGCCGTCATCGGCGCCACCGCGGCCGTAAAGTTTGCCGTCTTCGTACACCGGGGTCCAGGGGCCCAGGTCGCTGCGCCAGCCGTTGAATTCGGGCTGCTTGTCCAGGTGGCCATACATCAGAACCGTCTGGCCCGAACCCTCGCTGGCCGCGCGGGTGGCGTCCACCTCAAAAAACAGCACCGGTGTGCGGCCCGGCAGGCGGATGACCTCCAGCCGCAGGCCCGCCACTTTTTGGGCTTCGACCCACTGCGCCGCGTTGCGCAGCACCGTTTCGATGTGGCCGTGCGCGGCCCAGTCGCTGTCAAATGCAGGTGATTTGGCGGGCACTTCGATGTATTTTTTGAGTTCGGGCAGGATGCTGCTGTCCCAGGCTTGGGTCACCTCGCGCAAGGCACGGGTGCTGTCCAACGCATCAGCGGGCATTTCACGGTGCAAAGGGGCATTCATGGGCAATCTCCGGATCAGGTGAAGGCAAGACGAAACACTGTAGCGGATTGCATCGACATGGTCAGACGCCTGCCCTGTCCACGCACAGCCGCTGCTGCATGGGGCAGTTACACAACGGGTGGTGTCTCGAATGCAGGGGGTATTCGGCCACTGTGGCAGTATGGGCCCAATCTTCTGGCTGTGGAGGCTGAACATGGGGACAATTCTGAAAAGCGGCGGGGGCTTGCCCGACCGCGTCAAAGTGGGGGCGGTGTTGTTGGCGGCAGGTTCGGCTTCACGCATGGGGCACCGCCCCAAAAGCCTGCTGGAACTCGACGGTCTGCCGCTCATTTGCCGTCAGCTGATGGCCTTGTCCGAAGCGGGTGTCGACGAGGTCGTGGTGGTCCTGGGTCACTACGCAGAGCGCATCGAACAGGCGGTGAAAGTGTTTCCGGTCACGCGGGTGCGCAACCCCGATCCGGATGCCGGGCAGATTGCTTCGCTGCGACTGGGGCTGCAAACCCAGACCGCCCAACTTGATGCGGCGCTGGTGGCTTTGGCCGACCAACCGCTGATCAACACGCAAGACATCAACGACCTGATCGAGGCCTACAAAAGGCGGCCCTCCGGCACCCAGGTGGTGCAGCCCACGGTTGAGGGGCTGCCGGGCAATCCGGTCATGTTCAGCGCCGAGGTGCGCGATCAGATTCTGGCCAGTGCTGGCCATGTGGGTTGTCGCCAATGGCAGTCAGCCCACCCCGAACAGGTGTACCGCTGGGTCACCCCCAACAGCCGCTACCGCACCGATGTGGACACGCTGCAAGACATCGAAGCACTGGCTGACCGCACCGGGCACCGGCTTCAGTGGCCGGCAGATGAGGAAATTTTTCCTGCGGCTTGATCCAGGCGCTCAGCGCCACGCCTGAAACCAGCTCAGCCCCCGTGAGGTGCCGCCCGCCGAGGTGTCTGCCGGGTTGTATTCGCAGCCCACCCAGCCGTCCCAACCACATTCGGCCGACACTTGGTCGATGGCCTGGAAGATGTGTGTCCAGTTCACCTCGCCCGTGCCGGGCTCGTGGCGGTCAGGCACATCGGCGATCTGCACATGCCCCACCCGGCCCGAAGGCAGGTATTGGGCGATTTTTGAACTCAAATCACCCTCCACGATCTGGCAGTGGAACAGGTCCATCTGCACTTTCAGATTCGGGGCGTCCACCGCCTGCACGATGCGGTGCGCGTGTGCTTGCCGGTTCAGGTGAAAGCCCGGCACGCTGCGGGTGTTGATCGGCTCGATCAACAAGTCGCGCCCGGCCTGCGCGGCCTCTTGGGCTGCCCATCGCAGATTGGCCAGCAAGGTGGCATCGGCGGTTTCGGCACTGACCTGGTTGGCCCGCAGGCCCACCATGGTGTGGATGCGCGGGCAATCCAGCGCATCGGCATACACCAGCGCCTGCATCAAGCCGGCCCGGAACTCGCTCTCGCGCCCCGGCACGCAGGCCGTGCCCCGGTCGCCCAGGCCCCATGCGGCCTCAAATGCAGGGGAGGTCAGTCCGCCAGCCGGTGTGTTGAACAGCACCTGGTGCAAGCCATGGGCCCGCAAACGGGCGGCCAGTTCCTGCGGCGCATACGGATAAGGAAACAGGTATTCAACCCCTTTGAAGCCGTCTCGGGCCGCTGCTTCAAAGCGGTCCAGAAATGGCAAGTCGGGGTACATCAAGCTCAGGTTGGCGGCAAAACGGGGCATGGGGTGACCAAAGAACAGGGGGTGGTGGAGGTGTCTGCGCCCTATCTTAGTCACCGCGGCCATGACCGCAGGGACTGCGGGACAATCAGATTGCGCGCCCCCACCACAGGCCTGTGCGAACGGTGAAGCTGCCGTCGGCCTGAATCGATAATGCGTCTTGCACTTCTCTTGGGGCTTCGCGTTGTAATGTGCGGATCATCGCCACGCGCTCATCCGGGGTGCGCATGCGAGCCACCCAAGAGCTGAATTCCAGCGTGCTGGGCCAGCTTTGGTGTTGCACTTCGCCAAAGCCTGCCGCCGTCAAAAAGTGCGACCACTCTGATGTGCAGCGGTCCCGCACATGCGAGCGGTCACGCAGCAATTCCATTGCTTGCAAATGGGTGTCTATCAGGGGGTGTTCATGGCCTTCGATGTCAATCACCAGTACCAGGCCGCCGGGTCGCAATACGCGGCGCATTTCTGCCAGGGCCTGTGGCAAGTCCTGCCAATGGTGTGCGCTGTAGCGCGTGGCAACGATGTCAAACTTGGCATCAGTCAAGGGCAGGTGTTCGGCCTGGGCCTGCACGGTGGTGATGTTGTTCAGGCCATGACGGATGGCTGCTTTGGTGACGGTATGCAGCATGCCGGGCGAGGGGTCAATGGCCGTCACTTCAGCGCATAAGGGGGCCAAGGCAAAGCTCAGATGGCCCGCTCCGCAACCAAGATCAAGTAACTGCCAGGTGGGTGCTTGAGGGGACTGTTCGACGATGGCCCGGGCACGCAGCAGGTCCGGGCCCTGGGCATGGATAGCGCTGTGCAGGTAAGCCACGGACTGGGGGTCAAATTGCTGCTGGACCGTGGTGTTGTGGTTGGCGGTCATGGGGTGTTTTCCTTTGAAAGTAGTGGAAAGGCTGACGTTATCGGTAGTTTCAAGGGGGTACAAGACTGTTGTCTATACTGGTATAAAAAACACCCTTTTGTGCTCATTTTTAAATGGTTGTCGTTCATGAAAATTGCCACCGCCGCTCGCCAATTGGGGGACTTTCTGCGTGAACGCCGAAACGGCCTGGACCCGCAGACGTTTGGTTTGCCGCCCGGTTTGCGTCGGCGGGCACCGGGATTGCGTCGGGAAGAAGTGGCCAGCCTGTGCGGTATCAGCCCGACCTGGTACACCTGGATCGAACAAGGGCGGACCGATGCCGTGTCTGAAGCCACCTTGGCGGCCTTGGCCGATGGACTGCGATTGAGTGCCGCTGAGCGGGCCTATCTGTTTGGCCTGATGGCCCGCACTGACCCGCTGCCGCCACCCACCTCGGGCTATGACCTGCCGTTGCTCGAAACCCTGGTCGCAGCGGTCAAGAGTCCAGCTTATGTACTGGATCGCCATTGGGATGCCATTGCCTGGAACCCGCCTGCCAGAGCACTGCTTCCCGACTGGTTGGGTCGGCCCCGCAAAGCACGGGGCCAGATGGGTGCAAGTCCTGATCGCAATTTGTTGCGCTATGTGTTTTTGAACCCGAAGGCGCAGATTGACATCGTTGACTGGACTGACCGTGCCCAGCGGCTGGTGGCTGAATACCGCGCTGATTCGGCGACTAGGCCGGAGGATGCGCGCCAGCAAGCCTTGTTGGAGGAATTGAGTGCGGGCAGTCTGTTTTTTGCCCAAGCCTGGCGCACGCAGCAAGTACTTTCACGGGAAGGTGGTTTACGTCGCTTCCAACAGCCCGAGGGCCAGTCAGTGGGGTATCAGCAAATCACTTTGCATGTGGCCCAGCAACCCGAACTCAAGCTCACGGTCCTGGTGCCTTCACTTTGATGGGCTTGAGCGTTTTGACGCGCTCACATGGACCCTGTGCGTGCTGACGTGAAAGTCAAGGCAGGCTGTTGGCGTTGATCACCTGAGCGCCCCAAGCGTCAGTCGAAGCCTCGCACCATCAGCACCGGCACGGGTGACAAGCGCATGATCTGCTCGGAGCCGCTGCCCAGCAGCACGCGCCCGATGCCGCGTCGCCCGTGGGTGCCCACGACCACCAGATCGGCCCCGAAATCTCCTGCTGCATCGGCCACCGACTGGCCCAGGCGCTGACCGACCTGGTCGATCAGGCGGGTATCCACTTCCACCCCGTGCGCCTTGGCCAGGGCTTCGCCTCGGCGCAACAGATCCTGGCCGTTGTCGCGGGCCTGCTGCCACAGCTCGCCCGTGTATTCATGGCTGTTGATCAGTGACAACTCGTCGATGCAATGCAGCAACCGCACTTTGGCATGGTTGTCCTTGGCGATCCGCAGGGCATGGTCAAGTGCCTTGTCGGCGGTGTGGCTGCCATCGATGGGCACCAGAATTTTGTGAAACACGGGCATGGGGTCGTCCTTTCAAAGGGCAAAACCCCATGCTAGAAAACCTGCCTCCCGCTCGCCATTCACCTGATGGTGGATGCGGCCATGCCTTGTTGACCGTCTGTCTGTCATGTGTGGGCAGGCACACGCCCACGCCCAAAAAAAAGCCGCCCCGGTGGCCCGGGGCGGCTTTCAGTTCGGTTGCAGCAAACGCTGATGTGGCTTATTGGGCCACGGCTTCGATGGCCACGTCGATGCGCACGTCGTCACCCACGTAAGGGGCGTATTTGCCGGCATTGAACTCGGTGCGCTTGATGGTGGTGAAGGCGTTGGCGCCCAGGGCAGGCTTTTTCATCATGGGGTGGGGCATGGCCTGGAAGCTGGTCACGGTCAGGGTCACGGGCTTGGTCACGCCCTTGATGGTCAGGTTGCCTTCGATGGCTTTGGGCTTGTCGCCTTCAAACACCACTTTGGTCGACTTGAAGGTGGCGGTGGGGAACTTGGCGGTGTCCAGGAAGTCTTCGCCCTGGATGTGGCCGTTGAAGTCGGCAAAGCCGGTGTTGACCGATTTCATGTCGATGGTGATGTCCACCGAGCCGGTTTTGGCTTCGGCGTCAAACACGACTTTGCCTGTGGTGTTGGAGAAGCTGCTCAACTGGGTCGAGTAACCGAAGTGTGAGTATGAAAAGCGCGGGAAGGTGTGCGAGCCGTCCACGTTGTAGGTCACGGGTGCGGCCAGGGCCGAACCAGCGGCCACCGATGCGAAAGCCAGAGCGGCGGCGATTTTTTTGAAAGATGTCATGGAAAAACTCCTGTTGAAAAAATGAAAAGTTGCGGTTGAGAAATTGGGGATCACGTCGGGGATGGAGCGACCTTCATCGGTCGCTCATTTGCCCAGGGTGGTCGTGAGGGAAAAATTGACCTGGATGTCGTTGGCCACGACATCGAACTTGGCCCACATGCCTTCGCCGATGCTGTAGTCGGCGCGTTTGAGGGTGAAGCCGCCCGTGAGCAGGCCGTCCTTGCCTTGTGCGGTGTGCTTCATCGGGAACTTCACTTCGCGGCTCAGCCCCTTGATGCTCAGCGTGCCCTGCACTTCGTACTGGTTGGGGGCGGTTTGTTTGATGTGTTGGGCCACAAAGCTGGCTTTGGGGAAGGCCTTGGTGTTGAACCACGATTTGGTCACCACCTCATCGTCGGCCTCGACCGAGCCGGTGTCCACGCTGGCCAGATCGACCTCAAAGCTGGCCTTGGCCTGGTCGGGTTTGGCAGGGTCAAAGTTCACCTGTGCGGCAAACTTCTTGAAGCGCCCGTCCATGGCCACGCCCATTTGCTTGTAGCTGAAGGAGACGCTGCTTTTGGCGGGCACGATGGTGGTGTAAGGCGCAGCCTGGGCGTGCAGGGCCAGCGCAAGACCTGCTGCGCTCAACAGGGATTTCAAGGCAGTGTTCATGGTGTTTCCTGGGTTGGGGTGGGACGGCCTGGCAGCATGCGGCGCAGTGTGTCGTCCTTGTGGATGAAGTGGTGCAAGAAAGCCGCCGCCGCGTGGCCCGCGATCAACAGCAACAAGCCGATGCTCAAGGCCTCGTGCAGCTCGGCCAGGCTTTTGCCCAGTTCCTTGTCCCGGGGCAGCAGGTCGGGGATGGGCAGCACGCCAAACCAGACGGTCTGAACCCCCTTGGCCGAACTCATCAGCCAGCCGCTCAAGGGGATGGCGATCATCAGCACATACAGCAGGGCGTGCCCCACATGTGCGGCCCATTGCATGAGGGGCGACAAGTTGTCCGGCAGGGCAGGTGGGCGGTGTGTGACGCGCCAGATCAGGCGCAGCCAGACCAGCGCGAACACGCTCACCCCAGCCCACTTGTGCCACGAGTAGTACTGCAGCTTTTCGGGTGACAGCGGCAAATCGCTCATGTAAAAGCCCAAGGCCAGCAGGCCGAAGATCATCAAGGCCATCAGCCAGTGCAGGCTTTTGGCGGTGCGGGTGTAGTGCGTGTTCATGGGTTGCTCCTCGGGTCAGTTCAGTGGAATGTGTAGCCATCCATGGCGATCACATGGTCACTGATACCCCGGAAAAACGCTTCGGGCTGTGCGTCAGCGCCCGCAGCACCCAAGGCGGTGAACAAGGGCAGCAGGTGCTCGTCGGTCGGGTGGGCGCGTTGGCCTTCGGTCGTCTGGCGATAGGCCAGCAAGCCGGGCACATCGCGGGTGGTCATGCGGGTGTGGATCCAGTCGGCAAATGTCTGCACATAGCCTGGGGTGCCGCCACCTTGCATGCTCACCAGCATGAAGTCGCGCAGGTTGTGCGTCACGTTGCCCGAGCCCACGATCAGGATGTTTTGTTCGGCCAGTGGGGCCAGCGCCTGACCCACGCGGTAAGCGTGTTCCGGTCCCAGGTGGCTTTGGACCGACAGGGGTACGACCGGGATGTCGGCGTCGGGGAACATCTGGCGCAGCGGAATCCAAGCCCCATGGTCCAGACCGCGGTGGGCGTCTTGCACCGCAGGCAGGCCCGCCGCCTGCAAGGCGGCCACCACCTGCGCGGCCGCTTCGGGGCAGCCGGTGGCGGGGTATTGCATGTCGTACAGGCGCGGGTCAAAGCCGCCAAAGTCGTGGATGGTTTCAGGGCGGGTGGCGAAGCCCACGGTGGGCACGGTGGTTTCCCAGTGCGGGCTGACCACCACGATGGCGCGGGGCGTGCCCAGTTGCGGCACCAGTTCGTTCATGGCCGCACCCGCTGCGCCCGGGCGCAGTGCAAACATGGGGGAGCCGTGGGGCACAAACAGGACAGATCGGGGGGTGGACATGGTGTTCTCGCTTTCGATGGGTGGACTTTAGGCGCTTGTTTGAATCAGAAAAAGTATCGGATGCGCAAATGTTTGTTGCACAATTGGCAACAATGGACAAACTTGATGCGATGCAAATCTTTGTGAAGGTGGCCGAAGCGGGCAGCTTCACCGCCGTGGCCGACCAGTTGCAGACCGCCCGCTCGGTGGTCACGCGGCAGATCGCTGCGCTTGAAAAGCACCTGCGCGTCAAGCTCATCACCCGCAGCACCCGCAGCCTGACCCTGACCCCGGCGGGGGCGGCCTATCTCGAAAAGTGCCGCGTGATCCTCAACATGGTGGATGCTGCCGAGGCCAGCCTGGATGAAGACAATGCCGTGCCCCGGGGCCGCATCCGGCTGGGCCTGCCGCTGAGCTTTGGCTTGCAGCGGCTGATGCCCGCCCTGCTCGACTTTGCCCGGCTGCAGCCGCAGATCGAATGGGTGCTCGACTTTTCAGACCACCGTGCCAACCTGATCGAAGAAGGCATTGACTTGTCGATCCGCATCACCGCCGACCTGCAGCCGGGTGACATCGTCCGCACGCTGGGGCATTGCCAGTTGTTCACCCTGGCTGCACCGGCTTATGTGTCCGAGCATGGCGCACCCAGCCACCCCGATCAGTTGCGCCACCACGAGTGCCTGATCTATTCGATGAACATGAACTCCGCGACCTGGACCTATGCCGTGCAAGGGCAAACGCAAGCTTTTGCGGTGCGCGGGCGCATGCGGGCCAACAATGGTGTGGCGCTCACCCAAGCTTGTGCGCAGGGCATGGGCCTGACGATGCAGCCCGACTTCATTGCCGAACCGTTTCTGGCCAGAGGCGACGTGGTGGAGGTTTTGCAGGACTACGCTCCGCCCCCGTTGGGCATTTATGCGGTACTGCCCAGCAACCGCTACATCCCGCACCGCGTCAATGTGCTGATGGATCACCTGGCGCAATTTCTGGGCCGGACTGACACAGCTCACTGAAGATGACCTGGGCGGGACTGTGCCCAAGTGTCCCGCCATTGACCCCTTTTTCGGGTTTTCACGACACAATCCCGCGTTGGTTCGCAAGCTCAACTTGTGACTGTATTGGCGTTTTTTCAGACAGGACCGCACATGACTTACCCCCACACCCAGCTCTTCATCAACGGCCAATGGTGCGATGCCGAAGGCGGCCGCACCCTGCCGGTGTTCAATCCTGCCACCGGCACCGAAATCGGCCGTTTGGCCCATGCCGGGGTGCCTGACCTGGAGCGTGCCGCGCAGGCCGCGCAAAAGGGCTTTGAGCTGTGGCGCGACACACCCGCCAATGAGCGCAGCGCCATCTTGCGCAAAGCCGCCGCGCTGATGCGCGAGCGCGCCCCGCAAATCGCCGAGCTGCTGACGCAAGAGCAGGGCAAGCCATTGGCCGAGGCCAAGGTCGAGGCCATGTCGGCGGCCGACATCATCGAGTGGTTTGCCGAAGAAGGCCGCCGCGTGTACGGCCGCATCGTGCCGCCGCGCAACATCCATGTGCAGCAGCAAGTCCTCAAGCAGCCCGTGGGTCCGGTGGCCGCCTTCACGCCCTGGAACTTCCCGATCAACCAGGCGGTGCGCAAGATGTCGGCCGCGCTGGCCACCGGCTGCTCCATCATCGTCAAGGCCCCTGAAGAAACACCTGCCGCCCCGGCCGAGCTGATCCGCGCTTTCCACGACGCGGGCGTGCCTGCGGGCGTGATCGGGCTGGTGTATGGCACACCCGCAGAAATCTCCAACTACCTGATCGCGCACCCGCTGATCCGCAAGATCACCTTCACCGGCTCCACGCCCGTGGGCAAACAACTGGCCGCGCTGGCGGGCCAGCACATGAAGCGTGTGACCATGGAGCTCGGTGGCCACGCCCCGGTCATCCTGGCCGAAGACGCTGACATCGCGCTGGCGCTGAAGACCGCAGGCGCGGCCAAGTTCCGCAACGCGGGGCAGGTCTGCATCTCGCCTACCCGCTTTCTGGTGCACCACAAAATTGCCGACGCCTTCGCTGAAGCATTCGCTGCGCAAGCGCAGGCGCTGAAGGTGGGTGACGGCTTGGTCGCAGGCACGCAGATGGGCCCACTGGCCAATGAGCGTCGCCTGGCCGCCATGCAGTCCATCGTGCAAGACGCCCGTGCCAAAGGCGCCAAGGTGCTCACCGGTGGTGAGCGCATTGGTACCCAGGGCAATTTCTTTGCGCCCACCGTGTTGTCGCACGTCCCGCTCGATGCCAGTGTGGTGGTCAACGAGCCCTTTGGCCCGATTGCCGCGATCCGCAGCTTCGAGAAGATCGACGACGCCATCGCCGAAGCCAACCGCCTGCCCTTTGGTTTGGCTGGTTACGCCTTCACCAACTCCATGAAAACCATGCACCAGCTCAGCCAGCGTCTGGACGTGGGCATGCTCTGGGTCAACCAGCCTGCCGCGCCCTGGCCCGAACTGCCCTTTGGCGGCGTCAAGGATTCGGGCTACGGCTCCGAAGGCGGCCCCGAAGCGCTGGAGGCTTATCTGAACACCAAGACGGTGTCGATTTTCAACGCTTGATCTTGCAGGTCGGCTCAGGTCCCGATCACCTCGCCATCGCGTTTGCGGATCACCACCGTGGCCGAGCGGGGGCGACCGCCTGCCTGGTAGTCGGGCCAGGCCGAATACTTTTGCGGTTGCTTCGGGTCGCTGCGGTCGGTGGGGGTTTCGCCCGGGTGCTGCACGCTGATGAACAGGTTGCGCCCGTCGGGCGTGAAGGTCACGCCGGTGATTTCGCAGTTCGTCGGCCCCGTCAAGAAGCGGCGGATCTCACCGGTTTGCGTGTCGCAGGCCAACATCTGGTTGTTGCCGATGCGGGCAAATTCCCCCTGGTACATCTGCGTGGCATGCGCGTCGGTCTGAATCCACAGCAGGCCGTTGGGCGAAAAACCCAGCCCGTCGGGGCAACCAAAAATATCGCCCTGGATGTTGCCCCGGGCTCCGGGGCGTTCGTTGGCCGGGTCACCGGCCAGCACCAGGTGGTTCCATTCAAACGTCATGCCGTCAAAGTCGCCCGCCTCGCGCCAGCGGATGATCTGGCCCATGGTGTTGTTGGCGCGCGGGTTGGCTGCGTCCACACCCGGTTTGCCTGCCTGCCCGCGCTGGGTGTTGTTGGTCAGCGTGCAATAGACCCAGCGTGAGGCTTTGTCGATGGCCAGCCACTCGGGCCGGTCCATCTTGGTGGCCCCGAGCAAGTCGCTGGCCTGCCGTGTCTTGATCAGCACCTCGCCCTGATCGGCAAAGCCGTTGGCGGCGGTCAGCGGCCCCTGGCCATGCACCAGCGGCAACCATTGGCCCTGCCCACCGGCGTCAAACCGTGCCACGTAGAGTGTGCCTTCGTCGAGCAAGGTGGCGTTCGCCTTGGCCCCGCCGGGCTGCATGCGGTGGGTGCTGACAAATTTGTAGATGTATTCAAAGCGTGCGTCCTCGCCCGAATAGACCACGGCCCTCTGGTCTTGCGTGAGTGCGACCCAGGCCCCTTCGTGCGCAGCGCGGCCCAGTGCGGTGCGCTTGACCGGGGTGCTGGTCGGATCCATCGGGTCGACTTCGACCACCCAGCCAAAGCGGTTGGCCTCATTGGGGTTTTGGGTGGCGTCAAAGCGCGGGTCAAAGCGCTCCCAGGCGTAAAAGCTTTTTTCGGGCATGCCCCAGCGCTTGTGGTGGGCGCTGATGTTTTGACCCCCGCCGAAATAAAACATCCAGTTTTCTTCGCCCGACAAATAGGTGCCCCAGGGCGTGGCGCTGCTGGCGCAGTTGTTGAGCGTGCCCAGCACCTGGCGGCCTTGCGGGTCGGCGGCAGTCTGCATCAGCGGGTGACCGGCAGCCGGGCCTGACACAGCAAACGGTGTGCCCAGCGTGAAGCGGCGGGCATGCGCCGAGGGCCGCACCATGGTCCACTGGCCGTCGGTCAGCTTCACTTCATAAACCGACAGGCCGTGTGCGTTTTGTGACTTTTTGACCTTGGCCGCGGTCATCGGCTCAAAGCCGTCGGGGTGCAGCAGGCCGTCATCGGTGTACTCGTGGTTGAGCGCGATCAGGCCATGGCTGTTCGAGCCGTTGAGCGGGAAGAAGGCCACGCCGTCGTGGTGCATGCCCAGCTGCACGGCCTGGTCTTCGGCGCTGTTGCTGCCGTCGATGCGGAAGGCGGGCATCTGCCCAGGGATGCCAATGGGCTCTCCCCAGGCCGCGATGACCTGCGCCACATAGCCAGGCGGCACCACCAGCGCATCGGTCTGGCCGGGCGGGATGGCGGCAAATCCCAGCCGGACAGGGGCTGACCCCGAGGGGCTGGCGCAGCCCGACAAGGGGTGCAGCACAGCCAGCAAGCTGGCCAGACCGGCGCCTTGCAGCACGGTGCGTCGTCCCAGTCGGGTTTCTTGTGCGATCAGGTCGTGGATCGACGGGTTGGCCGATCGGTTGCTGTCTTCCATGGTCGAGAAATCTTTGGGCATCCCTGTCTCCTGTTGTGTGTGAAACCATTTCGCATCCCGTGGGCACGATACCGCAAAGCCCATGCTGCTGCACGCCATCGGGACTCAGGGTATTACCGGTTTTCGGTGGAATGGCGTACAGGTTTGGGCGCGATGTCGCACAGACGCGGCAGGGTCATGCGCGGACCATGTGGGGATTGAAACGCCACGGAGTCCCCATGAAACATCCGCCCATGAGCCCTGCCCTGATCGCCAGCATTCTGGCGGTGACCGCCAACGCCTGGGGGCAAAGCGCGCTGGCCCCTTCGGTGGCGATGGGGCGGGCTGATTACAAAGACCGTTGCGCCAGTTGCCATGGTGCCCAGGGGCAGGGCGATGGCCCATTGCAATCGTTACTGGTCAGGCCAGCGGCCAACCTGACCACGATTGCTCAACGCCACGGCGGCCGCTTTCCGCATGCGCAGGTACAGGAAATGATCGATGGCCGCTGGCTGGGCGACAGCGGCCCCCACGGCTCGCGTGAGATGCCGGTCTGGGGCCAGCGGTTCAGAGACCAGGCCATGGACCAGCCGGACGATTCACCCCGCACTGCCGAGCGGGCGGCCCGCCACCGGGTGGCATCGCTGACCCGCTATCTGGAGTCGATCCAGGTGCCCTGAAGGTGGGGCGGTCGGGCGCAGGTGGCTTCAGGGCGCGCTCATCTCAAGTCGCTGAACATCAAAGCCTTTGGCCGTGAGCCGGGTTTGCAAGGTGTAGAGCGTGGCGGCGGGCAGCTGCGGGGTGCGCGCCAGAACCCACAGGTACTCGCGCCGGGGTTCGCTGACCACCACCCACTGGTAGTCCGGGTCGATGTCGATCACCCAATAGTCACCCCAGACCATGGGGATGAACGACAACCACGCGGGCGCAAAGCGCACCTGCAGGCGGGGCGAATCTTTGGCCCCGATCTGCCGTGCTGCGCCCAGGGCGTCGCTCCATTCGCCGCTGGCGGTTTTGCAGCGGTTGAGCACCTGCACCTGGCCATCGGCTTGCAGGCGGTAGGTGGCGCTGGTGCTGCTGACGCATTTCTTTTGAAACCAGTTGGGGTATTTGGCGATCTCGTGCCAGGTGCCCATGTAGCGTGGCACGTCGATGGCGGGCACGGTTTGCAGCGGGGCCGTGTGGGCCGCGGCCGTTTGCGCCTGCGCAGCACCTGTGCCACTTGCCACGGCCAGCAAGACGCTCAGGGCCAGCCACAGGCTGCGGGGGGTGTGTCGTGTGCCTTGCATGGTCAGACCACGATCGGGCTGAGTGCGCCGTCCATGCTCATGCAAATGCCGGTGATGTAGCTGGCTTTGGGCGAGGCCAGAAACACCACCGCGTTGGCGATTTCTTCGGGCGTGGCCATGCGCCCCAGTGGAATGCGCGCCACCGACTGGGCCATCACCTCGTCGGGGCTGATGCCTTTCAGACGCGCATCCACCGCAAAGCCTTCGTGCATGCGGTCGGTCAGCGTCAGCCCGGGGTTGACGACATTGACCCGGATGCCGTCGGGCGCATAAGCGTTGGCCAGGCCCACGCTGGCCAGCATCAGCGCGGCGTTGGCTGCGCCGCCGGGCAGATGCACCGGGCTGGCCACCTTGCCGCCATTGCCCACCACGTTGACGATGGCCCCTTGCTTGCGCGCGACCATCCGCTGGATGGTCGGGTCCATCATGTGGATGTAGGTGAAGTATTTGGCCTGCATGGCATCGGCCCAGGCGGCCGGGGTCAGCTCGGGGGCGGGTGTGCGCCGGGCTGCGCCTGCGGAATTGACCAGCACATCGACCGGACCGAAAGCATTTTCAGCATCGTCAAGGGCGGCCAGCGCCGCAGCCGCTTCGCGCAGGTTGGCGGCCACAGTGTGCACGCGCTCAGCAGCAAACTGCGTTTGCAGCGTCTGCCGGGCATGCGCGAGGTTCGCCGGGTCACGCGACACCAGTGTCACGCGGGCGCCTTCTTGCAAAAACAACTGTGCGCAGGCCAGGCCAATGCCTTTGCTGCCGCCGGTGATCAGAATGTGTTGTGCGTCAAGTTGCAGGTTCATGCGGGCCTTGTGCGTTGATGGGATGTGGAATGGGAGAACGATTTGACCATTTCAGCGTCCTGCGCGCAGGCGACAGCCTGAAAGGGTAAGTCCTGATGTGGGGTATGGCGCAGGCTTGCACGATGAACTTTTGTCTTTCATTGGAGCTGGGCATGTTGAATCGATACCGTTGGCTGGCCGCCGGTCTTTGGCTGGGTTGTTCCTTGTTGCACACGGCACAGGCGCAGACCCTCCCGCCGCCCGAGGCCGTGGCCCTCGACAAGCTGGGCCTGATGAGCACTTTCCCGCCCACCGACGCGCAACGGGTGGACCAGAGCAATGCCTACAAATACCCGCAGCTGCGCTGGGTGATGCAGCACCTGCGCGAGCTGCAGCCCACGCGCAACATCCGGCGCGGTCAGACGCCGGTGTCGGCCCTGCCCCAGGCCCCCCAAAACATCGGCACGTCCATCGGTGCTTTTGCTTTTGACGACGACAAAGGCAACAAGACCACCCTCGACGACTGGTTCAAGGCCAGCTACACCGACGCGCTGGTGGTGCTGCACAAAGGCCGGGTGGTTTATGAGCGCTATGACGGCCCGATGACGCCGTCCACCCCGCACTTGCTGTTTTCAGTCACCAAGTCGTTCACCGGGCTGATGGCCGCGCAGCTGGCCTCGCAAGGAAAAATCGACCCGCAGGCGCTCGTGACCCAATACGTGCCCGAGCTGGCGGGCAGCGCTTGGGGCGACATGAAAGTGCGCGACGTGATGGACATGACCGGCGCGGTGCGCTTTCGCGAGGTCTACACCGACCCCACCACCGAAATCTTTGGCTACAGCTGGGCCAGCGGCTTGCTGCCGCGCCCACCGGGCTACCAGGGCAAGACACACATCTATGACTTTCTGAAGACGCTGCAAAAAGAAGGCGAGCATGGCGCGGGTTTTGTGTACCGCACGGTGCACTCCGAGGTGCTGGGTTGGGTGATCTCGCGGGTCACAGGTCGTCACTGGGCGGACCTGATGAGCGAGAACATCTGGCAAAAGCTGGGCATGGAAGAAGACGCTCATGTGATGGTGGATTCGGTTGGCACCCCGTTGCAAGGCGCTGGCCTGAATGCGACGGCCCGCGATCTGGCCCGCTTTGGCGAAATGCTGCGCCGGGGTGGTGAATTCAATGGGCAGCGCATTTTTGACAAGGCGGTGCTGGACGACACCTTTGTCAAAGGCGGTGACCGCGAGAAGTTCAAGGCCTCGGGCATGGCTTTCCGGGCCGGATACAGCTACCGCAACCAATGGTGGATGCTGCACAACGCCGACGGTGCCTATGAAGCTTCGGGCATCCATGGGCAAATGATCCACATCAACCCGGCGGCCGAGATGGTGGTGGTCAAGCTCGCATCGCACCCGGTGGCGGGCGCAGGGTTCAGCCACGCCATGACGCTCAAGGCCTGGGCCGCGCTGGCGCAGGCCGTGCGGCAATGAACCGAGGGCAGACCGGTTGTGCAGCCGGTTTGCGCACGATTGAAATTACGGATAGATAAATTGATTTATCTATAGTAAATTACGGCCTGTCGCACCGCAGGGTGCTTTTCACAGGCCGGAGCACAGCCCATGGGCGCTTACGTCAACCCAATTTATCCCTACCGCGCACCCACCGATTTGCAGGGAGGGGCTGTGCAACGCAAGCCGCTGATCGTCATTGGCGCAGGCCCCGTGGGGCTGGCGGCGGCCATCGACGCCCGTCTGCGTGGACTGGACGTGCTGCTGTTTGACGATGACAAAACCGTGTCGGTGGGCTCGCGGGCGGTTTGCTATGCCAAGCGTTCGCTCGAAATCCTGGACCGGCTGGGTGTGGGCGATGCCGCCTGCCAGCTGGGCGTGAGCTGGAACATTGGCCGCACCTTCATGGACGAGGGCGAGGTTTACCAGTTCAACCTGGTGCCCGACCCTGGCCACAAACGCCCCGGCATGATCAATTTGCAGCAATACCACATTGAGGAAATGCTGATCGCCCGCGCGCTGGAACTGGGCGCAGACCTGCGCTGGCAATACAAGGTGGTGGCGGTGACGCCCGCCGCCGACCATGCCCGGCTGACGGTGGAAACCCCCGACGGCACGTTTGACATCGAAGCCGACTGGCTGGTGGTGGCCGACGGCGCGCGCAGCCCGATCCGCCGTCACCTGGGCCTGGACATCGAAGGCCGCGTCTTCCAGGACCGCTTTTTGATCGCCGATGTGATCATGAAAGCCGACTACCCCGCCGAGCGCTGGTTCTGGTTTGACCCGCCGTTTCACCGCAACCAGAGCGTGCTGCTGCACAAGCAAAGCAACAACGTCTGGCGCATCGACTTTCAGCTCGGCTGGGATGCCGACCCCGAAGAAGAAAAGAAGCCCGAAAAAGTCATCCCGCGCCTGCAAGCCATGTTGGGCGACGATCGACCCTTTGAGCTGGAGTGGGTCAGCATCTACACCTTTCAGTGCCGCCGCATGACCGACTTTCGGCATGGGCGCGTGCTGTTTGCGGGCGACGCAGCGCACCAGGTTTCGCCCTTCGGCGCACGCGGGGCCAACTCGGGCTTTCAAGATGTGGATGACTTGATGTGGAAACTGGCGCTCGTGATCCAGGGCCAGGCCAGTGACGCTTTGCTGGACACCTACGCCCATGACCGCCAGTTTGCGGCCGACGAGAACATCATGAACTCGACCCGCTCGACCGACTTCATCACGCCCAAAAGCCGCACCAGCAAGACTTTTCGCAACGCGGTGCTGGCGCTGGCCCGTGAGCACCCCTTTGCGCGCAAGCTGGTCAACTCGGGCCGCCTGTCGATGCCGTCATTTTTGACTGGTTCAGCCCTCAACACCCCCGACGTCGAAGCGTTTGAAGGCCAGATGGTGCCCGGGGCACCGATGGACGATGCACCGGTGCAGGTGAATGGTCAGGACGCTTGGTTGCTGGACCAGATGGGGCGAGCCGAATCGGGTTTTGCCGGCCTGTTGTTTGCCGATTCACCGCCCACGCCCGAGGTGCTGGCCGCACTGCAAACCCTGCAACAAGGGCGAGTGCCGGTCCAGACCCTGATCGTCACGCCCCACACCATGAACATCCCCGGTGTGCGCGTCATCGTCGACGCCCAGGGGTTCATGGCCAAACGCTATGACGCCCGCCCCGGCACCACGTATTTGCTGCGCCCCGACCAACATGTGGTCGCCCGCTGGCGCAGCCTGAACGCCAGCGCGGTGCAAGCCGCCCTGGCCCGCGCCACCTGCAACACCTCTGCCTGAGCCGAAAGCCGCGCCATGAGTCCACTCAACACCGACCCAAACTTTCACGAACCCGGCCGCCATTTTTTTCGCGACTTTTCACCGGGCGACGAGTTCTATGAACACCTGATCGAAGCCCACAATGGCCTGACCGACGAACAAAGCGAAGCCCTCAACGCCAGATTGATCTTGCTGCTGGCGAACCACATCGGGGATTTGCGGGTGCTGCGCGAGGCGTTGGAGAAGGCGCGGGGGTGAGAGTGCCTGTTAGTGCTGCGGCGGTTCATCTGCGTACTGGCAGTGCCTGGCTTCGATCGGCGACAATCAAGCTTCTGTTCTTTATCGCCATGCACATCAAGACTTCCTCCCTTTTCCCTTTCTTCCTCGCCATTGCCGCCGGTGTACTGACACCTGGCGCTGCATCCTTGGCTGCGGGCCCACACGCCACCAAGCCTGCGGCGCACAAAAAGGCCGAGCCTGCCAAAAAAGCCGCCTCTGGCAAAAAGGCAGCCGCAGACGCCAATGCACTGCCGCCCCTGGAGGCCCAGACCGCTCTGGCGGCCAATCCGCCTGCGCTGCCCGCCAAGGCCTGGTTGCTGATGGACTTTGACTCGGGTGAGGTGCTGGCCTCGGCCAACGCCGACGAAGCCTTGCCGCCCGCCTCGCTCACCAAGATGATGACCAGCTACATCGTTGAGCAGGCGTTGCGCGCGGGCAAGCTCAAGCAAACCGACCTGGTCACCGTGAGTGAAAACGCCTGGTGCCGGGGTACGAGCGCCGAGTCGTGCATGTATTTGCCGTTGAACAGCCAGGCCACGGTGATCGATCTGTTGCGCGGCATCATCATCCAGTCGGGCAATGACGCGTCCAAGGCGATTGCCGAGCACATGGCGGGCTCCGAGGCGGGTTTTGCCAAATTGATGAATGCCGAAGCCCAGCGCCTGGGCATGAAAAACACGCAATTCGTCAACCCCACGGGCTTGCCCGACCCGGCGCACAAGTCGTCTGCGCGTGACCTTGCCATCCTGGCACGCGCCATCATCAAGGACGGTGCCGAGTACTACCCCATCTACGCCGAGCGCGAGTTCAAATACAACGGCATCAAGCAAGGCAACCGCAACGCCCTGCTCTACACCGACCCCACGGTGGATGGTCTGAAAACCGGCCACACGGCTGAGGCGGGTTATTGCCTGGTGACATCGTCCAAGCGCAACGACATGCGCCTGATCTCGGTGATCCTCAACACCCACAGCGCCCAGGCGCGCGCCGACCAGACGCGCACACTGCTGGGCTGGGGCTTTGGCAGCTTCGAGAAAGTTGCGCCGATTCAACCCAATACGGTGGTGGCTTCAGCCAAGGTCGGTTTCGGCAAGGCCGACACAGTGCCTGCCGTGCTGGGTGCGCCGTGGCTGTTGACCGTGCCGCGTGGCGTGCAGGTGCAAACTGCCGTGGAACTCAAGCCCGGCCTGGAAGCGCCCGTGGCCAAGGGGGCGGTGATCGGCAAGGTGGTGGCGACTTCGGGCGGCAAGCCGATGGGCGAGGCACCGCTGGTCGCGCAGGCCGATGTGGAGCGTGCCGGTTGGCTGCTGCAGGCATGGCAGCACATCATGCGTTTGATCGGAAAGTGAACGCAGATGACGGCCAGCCTGGCTTCGGTCAGCTGGCGACTTGATGTGAAAAAACCGCCCTCGGGCGGTTTTTTGTGCGCCAGCCTTTGGGGCCGCCATGCGTCAAAGCCCTGCTTCAAGCACGTTGCAGCTTGAACACCGCGGTGCCTGCCATCAGGTTGGGCAGCATGCGCACTTCCTGGCCGTGTTGCAGGCCAAACGAGTCGAGCACGCGCAAGTCGTTTTTGCGAGCCAGGTCGGCAAAGTCGGCGTAGGTGCCCACGCGGATGTTGGGCGTGTCATACCACTGGTAGGGCAGACGTTTGGTCACCGGCATGCGGCCTTGTAACACGCTCAGGCGGTTGTACCAGTGCGCAAAGTTGGGGAAGGCCACGATGCCGATTTTGCCGACGCGGGCGGTTTCGCGAAGCATGGTTTCGGCGTTGCGCAGGTGTTGCAGCGTGTCGATTTGCAGCACCACGTCAAACGATTGGTCGGCAAAGACCTTCAGGCCCTGGTCCAGGTTCAGTTGCAACACGTTCACGCCACGTTGGGCGCAGGCCAACACGTTGGTGTCGTCCAGCTCCACGCCATAGCCGGTGCAGCCGTTGTGCTGCTGCAGGTAAGCCAGCAGTGCGCCGTCGCCACAGCCCAGGTCGAGCACGCGGGCACCGTTGGGCACCAGGCGGGCTATGGCTTGCATGATCAAGGGGTCGCTCATGCGGCACCTCCGGTGTGGGGCGTCAGGGTTTGTGCGATCTGCTCAAAGTAGGCGCGCACCAGGTTCATGTAGCGCGCATCGTCAAGCAAGAAGGCGTCGTGCCCGTGAGGAGCGTCGATTTCGGCGTAACTTACGTCGCGCTGGTTGTCGATCAGGCCTTTGACGATTTCACGGCTGCGCGCCGGCGAGAAGCGCCAGTCGGTGGTGAAACTGATCAGCAAAAATTTGCAGATGGCGCGCTCCAGCGCTTTGGACAAATCACCACCAAAGGCGCGGGCCGGGTCGAAGTAGTCGAGTGCGCGGGTGATCAGCAAATAGGTGTTGGCGTCAAAGTATTCGCTGAACTTGTCACCCTGGTAGCGCAGGTAGCTTTCGATCTGGAATTCGATTTCTTGCGTGGAGTATTTGTAGCCGGTGGCGCTGTTGACAGCGCTGCGCAGTTCGCGGCCGAACTTTTCGTTCATCACGTCGTCGCTCAGGTACGTGATGTGGCCGATCATGCGGGCGATGCGCAGGCCGCGCTTGGGCACCACGCCGTGTTCATAAAAGTGGCCGTTGTGAAAGTCAGGGTCGGTCACGATGGCGCGGCGCGCCACCTCGTTGAATGCAATGTTTTCGGCGTTGAGGTTGGGCGCGCTGGCCACCACCACCGCGTGCTTCATGCGCTCGGGGTATTGCAGCGTCCAGCTCAGGGCCTGCATGCCGCCCAGGCTGCCGCCCATCACAGCGGCCAGTTGTTCAAT
>Ga0228701_1000152_pt1 | contig 73795 bp, 70 predicted proteins | sample McNCre117_Aug_MG_2_FD_178017 | JGI IMG/M metagenome (GOLD analysis project Ga0228701, IMG submission 178017) | Freshwater microbial communities from McNutts Creek, Athens, Georgia, United States - 11-17_Aug_MG | ecosystem: Environmental > Aquatic > Freshwater > Creek | place: USA: Georgia... | reverse complement strand
ACCACGGTCGGCAGACATCCAAATGCTGACATTTTTCTGGACGACGTTACCGTTTCACGTCGCCACGCAGAGTTTGTCCGCGAAGGTGGGCAGTTCATGGTTCGCGATTTAGCTTCGCTCAATGGAACCTATTTTGACGGCCAGCGGGTAGACCAGGCCAAGCTTGTTGATGGCGCTGAGGTACAGGTCGGTAAGTTCCGACTGACCTTCTTTGCTGCCAAAGCAGATTTGCCAAAGGGAATCTAGTGGCAGCGGCAATCGCAGCGAGTCTCCACGAGGCTCGCCAAGCAAAGTTATACAACATCGGTCACGTGTTGACCGAGTTGAACAAAGATTTTCAAGACCTAAGCCCATCAAAGCTTCGATTCCTCGAAGAGCAGGGTCTAGTTTCACCTCAGCGAACCGCCGCTGGTTATCGCAAATTCACGCAACTAGACATCGATCGCATTCGCATCGTTCTCGAGTTGCAACGCGATCAGTATTTGCCGCTCAAAGTCATCCGGGCATATCTGGCCGACCTCGACGAAGGAAAGCAGCCAAGCCTGCCAAGTGGGGCGTCGGTCAATCCTCAACATCTGCGCCAGGCCCGAGTTAAGGCCTTCAGCAAAATCGAATTAATTGCTGAGACAGCAATCACCGACGCGCTAATTCAAGAGGCTCAAGACGTCAACCTAATTGGCCATGAGCCGTATCAGGCTGCGGACGTAGAGATTGCCAGAGCAATTGTGCACCTTCAGCGTTTCGGAATCGCACCTCGTCATTTGCGCGGATTGAAAGCCTCTGCGGATCGCGAAATCGGAATCATTGAGGGCGTGATTGCGCCAGTGCTCAGCAAGAATGACACCGCTAACCGTTCGCGCGCCGCTCACTATGCGGCCGAAATTGAGAATCAGTTTGCCAGTATTCGCGCGGAATTAATCCGCTCGGTCATCGGCAAAATTGACGGCTAAAACCCTTTAAATTCGGGCGACACGCCGTTACCAAAAATTAACCCAGATAAGTCGCGGTTAGGCAACAGAATTAAACCTGTACTTGAACGTTGGAGTTAGCTGAAAGGAGCCGACGTGAATTCTTCGATCGACGGCACCGAAAACGGCTACCCAAGCGACATGCTTTTCACCGATGGCCTGCCTTCGAATGACCCAAACGTGGGTTACCGAGGCACTTCCGCGGCCATCGCGTGTGGAATCACTTACCGCCAATTGGACTACTGGGACCGCACCGGTCTAGTGCAACCAACGGTCCGCGGGGCAGCCGGTTCCGGCTCGCAGCGCCTATATGCATTCCGCGACATCCTGGTCTTAAAACTGGTAAAGCGCCTGCTTGACACTGGAGTTTCGCTCCAGCAGATTCGAATCGCCATGGATCAGTTGCGCGCCGCAGGAATCAATGACTTGGCCTCCATCACACTGATGTCAGATGGCTCACGTGTTTACTTGTGCACCACTCAGGATGAAGTTCTTGACCTTCTAGGTCGCGGGCAGGGTGTTTTTGGAATTGCCATCGGTAGAGTGCTTCGCGAGGTTGAAGCGAGTTTGATTAACATTAAGGAAAGTCACGTTGACGACATGGATGAGCTTGCCGCTCGTCGTCACAGCCGTAAGGCCGTTTAGTCTTTCACGATGCGCCTTGGGTGGCGCTTCCCCGCGTTACATCTATGTTTCGGGGCAAGTATCGGGGCTCAAACTCGATAGAATTACAGAATGTTTAAGAAGATTCTTGTCGCCAATCGTGGTGAAATTGCAGTCCGCGCATTCCGAGCTGCTTACGAACTTGGCGCCAAGACCGTGGCGGTTTTTCCTTATGAGGATCGCAATTCCACCCACCGTCTAAAGGCCGATGAGGCCTACCAGATCGGTGAAATTGGGCACCCAGTTCGCGCTTACCTAGACGTCGCTGAAATTATTCGCGTTGCCCTCGAATCAGGTGCGGACGCAATCTACCCTGGCTACGGGTTCCTTTCAGAAAACCCTGAGTTGGCTGAAGCCGCAAAGGCTAACGGCATTACCTTTATCGGCCCAAGCTCTGCAGTCCTCGAAATGGCCGGAAACAAGGTTACGGCGAAAGAGTCGGCAATTCGCGCCGGAGTTCCGGTTTTGGCCTCATCGCCACAATCTGCTGATGTCGACGAATTGGTTGGTTACGCAGACAAAATCGGTTTCCCAATCTTCGTAAAAGCAGTTGCTGGTGGCGGTGGCCGCGGCATGCGCCGAGTGGCTGAGGCCAAGGACCTTCGAGCTGCCCTGGTAGAGGCATCGCGTGAGGCCGACAGTGCATTCGGCGACCCTCGAGTATTCCTAGAACAAGCGGTAATTCGTCCGCGCCACATTGAGGTTCAAATTCTCGCTGACACTCACGGAAATGTGGTTCACCTATTTGAGCGTGACTGCTCAATTCAGCGTCGCAACCAAAAGGTTGTTGAAATCGCACCTGCGCCACTTATCACCGAGGAACTTCGGCAGACCCTTTACCGCGATGCTGTTGCCTTCGCCACTCAAATTGGCTATCAGAATGCTGGAACCGTTGAGTTCTTGATTGACACAGTCGGCGCAAACGCTGGCAAGCATGTCTTTATCGAAATGAACCCTCGCATTCAGGTGGAGCACACCGTGACCGAGGAGATCTCGGATGTTGACCTGGTTCAGAGTCAGATGCGCATCGCAGCAGGGGAAAGCCTGATCGACCTAGGTCTGACACAAGACAAGATTCAGATGCACGGGTTTGCTATTCAGTGTCGAATCACCACTGAAGATCCAGCGGCCAACTTCCGCCCTGACACTGGCAAGATCACCACCTATCGTTCTCCAGGAGGTGCAGGTATCCGCCTTGACGGAGGAACTGTTTCTACCGGTGCCGAGGTGAGCCCTTACTTCGACTCCATGCTGGTGAAGTTGATTGCTACTGGACGAGACTTCAAGACTGCGGTTACCCGCGCCAAGCGCGGCTTGGCTGAATTCCGCATTCGCGGAGTTTCAACCAACATCGCTTTTCTACAGGCGGTTTTGGCAGATGAGATTTTTGCCACCGGTGACCTGAGCACTTCGTTCATCGATGAGCACCCAGAGCTTTTCACCGCAAAACCATCACAAGATCGCGGAACCAAGATTCTTTCTTGGCTAGCCGATGTGACAGTGAACCAGCCAAACGGGCCACGTGGCCACCAGGTAACGCCGGCGGCGAAACTGCCAAAGCTTGACCTAAGCGTTCCCGCACCGGCCGGTTCTCGCCAGCGACTCCTTGAATTGGGCCCAGCAGGCTTTGCCAAGGCGCTTCGAGCACAAACTCAAGTTGCAGTTACCGAGACCACCTTCCGAGATGCACACCAGTCACTGCTGGCCACCCGAGTTCGTGGCCGTGACCTAATTCAGGTGGCACCATACGTTGCTCGACTAACCCCACAACTGCTTTCTGTTGAGGCCTGGGGTGGAGCCACTTACGACGTCGCACTGCGTTTCTTGGGCGAAGACCCGTGGGAGCGCCTGGCTCAACTTCGCAAGTCAATGCCAAACCTTTGTATTCAAATGCTCCTTCGCGGACGTAACACGGTTGGCTACACTCCTTATCCAACCGAGGTAACTGAGGCATTCGTTGCCGAAGCTGCTTCAACCGGTGTCGACATCTTCCGCATTTTTGATGCACTGAATGACGTTGAACAAATGAAGCCAGCAATTGCAGCTGTGTTAAAAACAGGCACTGCCGTGGCTGAAGTAGCGCTTTGCTATACCGCTGACCTGCTCGACCCAGAGGAAAAGCTCTACACGCTTGACTATTACTTGAATCTTGCTCAGGAGATTGTCGATGCTGGCGCACACATCATTGCCATCAAAGACATGGCAGGTCTTCTTCGCCCGGCCGCGGCTGAAAAGCTGGTCAAAGCCCTTCGTGAACGATTTGATCTTCCGGTTCACCTTCACACACACGACACCGCTGGCGGTCAATTAGCAACTTTGATGGCGGCGATTGGTGCGGGTGTTGACGCTGTTGATGTTGCAAGTGCACCGATGGCTGGCACCACCAGCCAGCCTTCAGCTTCGGCTCTGGTTGCCGCGTTGGCTCACACCGAGCGTGACAGCGGTATTCCGCTATCTGCGGTTGCCGCATTGGAGCCTTATTGGGAGGCCGTGCGCAAGGTCTACCACCCGTTCGAGTCTGGGCTTCCAGGCCCAACCGGGCGCGTTTACCACCACGAGATTCCAGGTGGTCAGCTTTCAAACCTTCGTCAGCAAGCAATTGCTCTTGGTCTCGGAGACCAGTTTGAAAAGGTAGAAGACATGTATGCGTCGGCCAATGAAATTCTTGGGCGACCAACCAAGGTGACGCCATCTTCAAAGGTGGTCGGTGACCTAGCCCTGCACCTGGTTGCAGTTAATGCTGACCCAGCTGATTTTGCTCAGAATCCTCAGAATTACGATGTACCAGATTCCGTAGTCGGCTTTATGGCTGGTGAACTGGGTGATCTTCCTGGTGGTTGGCCAGAGCCGTTCCGCACCAAGGTTCTCCAGGGCAAGCAACTCAAATTCGGCGTTACACCAGTCTCGCCGGTAGACCTTGTCACCTTGCTAGGAAACGACTCAGCCCTTCGCCGAGCCACTCTAAATCGCCTATTGTTCCCGGGGCCTACCGCCGAATTCCTGAAGTCTCAGGAGACCTACGGCAACCTGGACCAGATCGACACTGTCGATTATCTTTACGGTCTGGAGCAGGGGCGCGAACATGTAGTTGAGATTGCAAAGGGCGTTCGTCTTTACGTTGGGCTCGAAGCTATTGGTACTCCAGATGCCAAGGGTTACCGAACCGTGATGGCTACATTGAATGGTCAACTTCGACCAATCAATGTTCGCGATAACAAGATTGCAGTCAACACGGTTCAAGCAGAGCAGGCCGATCTGACAAACCTAGGACACGTGGCCGCGCCATTCTCTGGCGTTGTCACGCTTCAAATTGTTGAGGGTTCACACGTTGAAGTTGGTCAGCCAGTTGCAACCATTGAGGCTATGAAGATGGAAGCAACTATTACTTCAAACATCGCTGGTGTGGTTCGCCGACTTGCGGTCACAAAAACCCAGGCAGTCGATGCCGGCGACTTGATTGTGGTTGTAGTTCCAGAATAAGAACTAATCCGTTTACATGCCGTTCAGATAGACTTGAGCGGCATGTAATCGTTTGCGGGAACATTCGCAAACGAAACGAAAAACAAAGGAGAGCAGTTTGGCTATTTGGGGTAAGAAACCAGAAGACGAGGCAACTGACTTTTTAGCGCCGCGACCAGCAATCGATATCACAATCGAGAAGAGCCACTCGCTGGCCGAGGTCGCTGTTGATGCCGGCGCGGTAGACGTAACTCCTAGCACCTCGTCAATCGAGATTATTGCGGAGGAAACCCGTTTTCAGCCGCAGCCAGAAACCTCGCTAGAGCCTGTTCGCCGAAGCAACTACTCTCGACGCGATAGCCTTCGCGGCGAAAGTTTTGACCAGCCTGAGCCAGCGGCAATGCTCACAGCGGATAGATTGATGGACCTTAGCGCCCGCAACCGTCCAGCCCCGGAGTCTGGTTTCCGCCGTTTTATTTACTTTCTCTCACTAAAAACCATTAACCTGGGTGATTCGCTGAAGGTTCGCGAGCAGAAGGCAATCGATGCCCGAATCGGCGCGATGTTGGATGGCGGCGCTAAGTTTGTGCCAATTTTGACCCGTAAGGGGGGAGTAGGTAAGACCACAGTTAGCACCTTGCTTGGTATGGCGCTTTCGCTTGCCCGCGAAGACCGCGTAATCGCAATCGATGCTAACCCGGACCGTGGAACATTGGCAGAACGCGTCAGCAAGTCAACCAGATTCACCGTTCGAGACGTGGTCAACCGTGCTGCAGCCATCGATGGCTTTACTGACTTCTCGACAATGGTTTCGCGCGATGTGACTCGCCTAGACGTGCTTGCTTCAGACAGCGACCCAATGCTTTCGGAAGCCTTCGATGAGGGTGACTACAACGTGGTAGCTGACATGGCGGCCCGCTACTATTCAATCGTCCTGACTGACTGTGGTACCGGTATCGTGCACTCTGTCATGCGCCCAACTTTGCAGCGTGCAAACGGACTAGTAATTGTCTCCGGTGGTTCGGTTGACGAAGCGCGATTGGCTTCTGAGACTCTGACCTGGCTTGAGGCAAACGGCTATGGTGACCTAGTTCGCAACTCTATCGTTGCTCTGAACACCGCAACCCAGGCAACTCAGCTGGTGAAGCTGGATGAGATTGAACAGCACTTCAAGACTCGTGTTCGTCACGTGGTTCGCATTCCTTACGATGAAGCGCTGGCTGCCGGTTCGGTAATCAAGTTCAAGGACCTCAAGAAGGGCACCCGTGACGCTGCGCGCGAGTTGGCTGCTCTTGTTGTCGACGGACTAAACAGCCCACTTTAAGCTCTTGGCAGTTCGCGAGATACGCCTCTACGGCGACCCAGTTCTTCGTACGGTTTCAGATCCCATCAAGTTTGTCGACGACAAAATTCGAGCTTTGATCGAAGATTTGATTGAAACCACGAAGCTTCCTGGGCGAGCAGGGGTAGCTGCGCCACAAATCGGAGTGAATCTTCGAGCGTTTAGCTACAACGTTGATGGCAAAGTTGGGTACTTGATCAATCCCGAAATTGTCGAGCTTAGTGGCGAGAAAATCTTGCTGGATGAGGGTTGTCTCTCGGTTCCGGGCCTATGGCACAAGACGCCAAGGTTTGAGTTCGCACGCGCAATCGGCACCGACCTTGATGGAAACCCGATTGAACTGTCGGGACATGGGCTAATGGCCCAGGCGCTCCAGCACGAATGTGATCATCTTGAGGGCAAGGTATACCTAGATCGTCTTGAGTCAGGCGAACGTAAACAGGCTATGCGAAATTTGCGTGACACAGATTGGTTCATGAAGTAACGCAGTTTGCTTAAAAAGCGAGTCGAGAAAAGCTAGCCGATTGCCTAATTGGGCGCTTACAGGACTTCTTGAGAGTCAACCTTTGAGTTATAGAGCTCGGCGATTTCAGCTGCAAAATCACGCATCACGAGTTCGCGTTTTACTTTGAGTGACGGCGTCAAATAGCCAGCTTCTTCGGTAAGTTCACGATCGATAACGATGAATTTGCGAATTGACTCTGCCCGCGAAAAGTGCCGGTTTACTCGGTCAATAGCTCGCTGTAATTCAGCCAAGACAATTGGAGATTTGGCAGCCTGAGCCAAAGTCATTGTCTTATCGGCACCGTTATTTGCTAACCAAATTGGAAGCATCTCGGCATCCAGAGCAATCAGGGCGGCAATAAATGGTTGTTTGTCCCCGACAACCAACACTTGGCCAACTAGTGGGTTAGCCCGAAGCGGATCTTCCAATGGAGCAGGGGCAACATTCTTGCCGCCTGCGGTGACCAGAATCTCTTTCTTACGCCCAGTAATTGTCAGGAATCCTTCATCGTCTAGTTCGCCGATGTCTCCGGTTTTTAACCAATCGCCTTCCATAGCCGCAGCGGTGGCCTCTGGGTTTCGCCAATAGCCGCGGAGAATGTTATTTCCGCGCAACCAAATCTCACCATCGTCGGCGATTTTGATTCCAGTGCCAGGAAGCACTCGGCCAACTTTGCCAATCTTCAAGTGGCCAGGACGACCAATCATGGCCGGTGCGGTAGTTTCTGTCAGCCCGTAACCTTCTAGCACTATCAAGCCAATTGCCCTGAAGAAGTGGCCCAGACGTGCGCCAAGAGGTGCTCCGCCAGAAACCGCATACTTGACTCGACCGCCCATTGCCGCGCGCAACTTTCGGTATACCAAAACGTCGAAAACAACGTGTCTGAGTTTTTGAATCAAGCTTGGTCCGCTTGGGGTGTCTAGCGCCTTTGAATACGCGATAGCTGCATAGGCCGCGGTGCGGAAAATCTTGCCCTTGCCGGCCGACTCTGCCTTTTGTTCGGCGCTGTTGTAAACCTTTTCAAAAACGCGAGGTACTGCAAGCAAAAATGTTGGTTGAAATGAAACCATAGCGGGGCCGATATTTTTTGAATCGGGCTGATGGCCCACCTTTACACCTGCGTGTACGCAAAGCACTTCGATGAAGCGAGCAAAGACGTGCGCCAGCGGGAGGAACAGGAGAGTGCTTGAGCCTTCTGAAATTACTTCAGGCAATTCAAGTTGGGCGTTCTTGCTCAACTCCACAAATCCACGATGGGTCAGCTCGCAACCCTTAGGTCGGCCGGTTGTGCCCGATGTGTAAATGATGGTTGCCAAGTCGCGCAGCTTGGCGGTCTTACGCTTCGATTCGATAATTTCATCGGTAACTTCTCGGCCCACTTTGACCAGCTGATCGACGGTGTCGATCTTCCAGACTTTGCGAACCAGGGGAGCGCCAGCCTTGATTTGTTCGAAACGCTCGGCATGTTCGTCGGTCTCAACGAAGAGCGCAACAACATCGGAATCTGAAAGAATCCATTCCATTTGGGAGGGTGCGGAGCTTTCATAAATTGGTACCGAAATGGCTCCGGCATACCAAATGGCGAAGTCAATGAGCGTCCACTCGAAACGTGTGCGGCTCATGATGCCAACGGCTTGGCCAGGCTGGATTCCAGCAGCAACCAAACCCTTGGCCAGGGCAATCACCTGGTTTCGGAATTCTGTCGCGGTAACGTTTGCCCAATTTCCTGACGCATCCTCGACAGCGAATATTGGCAGGCTAGGGGTTTTTCTTGCTCGCACCTCAAGGAGATCGGTGATGTTTTCCGTTTCCGAGGACACAATTAGCGGCTCGATGTCATAAGACTGCATCTTCGCTCCCAATCAGACAGTGTTTCCACAACTCTAGCGTTGTTCGGTCGGTAAACTTTGAGGTGCGCAAGCAAGTGGCAATCGAGTTGAAGGACCAGGTATGTACGCAATCGGAATCGACATTGGCGGCACAAAAATTGCTGGTGCGCTGGTCGACCCCGATGGTCAAATCATCCTCGAAGAGCGTGTGCCAAGTTCAGCAAGTGACCCAGATGCTCTGGTTGACGCGGTAGTTGGACTAATTCAAAAACTTTCTGCAAATCACGAAGTCATCGGTGCTGGGGTGGCCGCGGCTGGTTTCATCGATGCCGATCAGTCCAACATTATTTATGCCCCAAATATCAATTGGCGCAATGAACCTTTCAAGGCAAAGCTTGAAGCAAAGTTAACGATTCCAGTAATTATCGAAAACGACGCAAACGCAGCTGCCTGGGCGGAGTATCGCTATGGTGCTGGCCGAGGCTATAAGCACATGATCATGCTCACCATCGGCACCGGTGTGGGTGGCGCGATTATTGCCGACTCTCACATGCTGCGTGGCGGCTTTGGTATCGCCGGTGAATTAGGCCACCTTCGAATGGTTCCTAATGGCATTCTTTGCGGCTGTGGTCAGCACGGTTGCCTCGAATCATACGCATCTGGCTCAGCCCTACTTAGAGCCGCGAAAGAACTTGCTGGTTCGGGAAATCCGGCAGGTGAACGACTTCGTCAAATTGAAAAGGTCGCCGGCCAATTGACTGGCCAGGAGGTCTACCAGGCAATCCTAGAAAAAGATCCCGGTGCCCTCAGCATCCTGGCAGATCTTGGAAACTGGCTTGGTCAAGCGATCAGCAGCTTCACAGCTGTTCTCGATCCTGAAATCGTGGTTATTGGCGGTGGGGTAAGTTCTGCCGGTGATTTGCTTCTCGAACCGATTAGAGAGGCCTACCTGGCTCACCTTCCGGCACGTGGCTTCCGACCGGAATTGAAGATTGTGACCGCCGAATTCGTCAATGATGCCGGCGTAGTTGGTGCAGCAGACCTAGTTCGTGTGGCTTTCCGAGACCGATAAACTAGAACCTCGAGTCGGAACAGCTAAGGGAGGCGCAAGTGGCTTATTTCATCTTGAAGACTTTCCTCCTTGGTCCTCTACTTAGAGTCCTGTTTCGTCCTTGGGTTCGCGGCATGGATAACATTCCGAGCACTGGCGCGGCCATTCTGGCCAGCAACCACCTTTCTTTCTCAGATTCGATCTTTCTGCCTCTGCAGAGCCGTCGCCCGGTGGTTTTTCTGGCAAAGAGCGAGTACTTCACTGGCAAAGGGCTCAAAGGCGCACTCACACGGTGGTTTTTCAAAGCCACGGGCCAGTTACCGATCGATCGATCGGGCGGTAAGGCTTCAGAGGCATCGCTAAATACTGGGCTTGGAGTCTTGGCCCAGGGCCAGGTTCTTGGCATCTATCCCGAAGGCACCAGAAGCCCAGATGGTCGCCTCTACCGAGGGCGCACCGGAATCGCTCGAATGGTTCTCGAAGCCAAGGTGCCGGTAATCCCGGTTGCCATGATTGACACCGAGAAGGTCCAACCAATTGGTCAGCGCCTGCCAAAAATTCGCCGAATTGGAATCATCGTCGGCGAACCCTTAGATTTCTCAAGATTTGATGGGATGGAAGGCGATCGAATCGTCTTGCGCGCCATCACTGATGAGATTATGTACGAACTTAGGCAACTGAGTGGCCAAGAATATGTCGATGCTTACGCATCCTCGGTTAAAGAAAAGCGTGCACGCCTAGCCCGTTAGGCGCGTGAGGTAGGAAATCAAAATGAATGAACCAGTAGTTTCTGCAGACCCGACCGTGATCAAGGGTCTAGACAACTATTTGACTCTGCCAATAAAGCAGCAGCCAACTTGGCCAGATGAAGCCCAGGTTGCTGCCGTTCGCGCCGAGCTTGCGGTTCAGCCTCCTCTGGTCTTCGCCGGTGAAGTTGACATCCTGCGTGCGCGCTTGGCGGAGGCAGCCTCAGGTAAGGCATTTTTGCTACAAGGTGGCGACTGTGCCGAGACTTTCGCAGACGCGACCGCCGATCGCATCCGCAACCGGGTCAAGACTTTGCTTCAGATGGCCGTTGTTTTAACTTATGGCGCATCCATGCCGGTCATCAAGATGGGTCGAATGGCAGGGCAGTTCGCCAAGCCACGTTCAAGCGACACTGAGACACGTGGCGACGTAACTCTTCCGGCATACCGCGGTGACATAGTAAATGGTTACGATTTCACAGCCGAGGCTCGCACACCAGACCCAAGTCGAATGTTGAAGGCCTACCACACCTCGGCTTCAACCCTGAATTTGATTCGCGCATTTACCCAGGGTGGCTTCGCCGACCTGCGTTCGGTTCACGAATGGAACCGTGGGTTTGCAGACAATCCAGCAAACGCTAGATACCAGTCGCTAGCTCAAGAAATCGATAGAGCAATCAAGTTCATGGCAGCCTGCGGCGCCGACTTCAATGAGCTCAGAACCACAGAATTCTATGTAAGTCACGAGGGTCTATTGATGGATTACGAGCGACCACTGACTCGTATTGACTCGCGCACTGGCAACCCATACCTGACCTCTGGTCATTTCATTTGGATTGGCGAGCGCACTCGCCAAATGGACCACGCGCACGTAGATTACCTGGCTCGGGTGCGCAACCCAATTGGTGTGAAGTTGGGCCCGACAACTCAGGTTGAAGACGTTGTTGAACTCATTGAAAAACTCGATCCAAATCGTGAGCCGGGTCGTTTGACCTTCATTACCCGGATGGGAGCCGGCAAGATTCGAGAAGAGCTTCCAAAGTTGGTTGAAGCCGTTCGTGACTCTGAGGCAAATCCACTTTGGATTACCGACCCAATGCACGGCAATGGAATCACCACCAAGAATGGCTACAAGTCCCGTCGTTTCGATGACGTAATGGATGAGGTTCGTGGTTTCTTTGAAGTTCACAAGGCGGCCGGCACTTTCCCTGGTGGAGTGCACGTTGAGCTAACCGGCGACGATGTTGCAGAGTGCCTCGGTGGTTCTGATCTGATTGACGAAGCGGCCCTAGAAGAGCGATACGAATCTCTCTGCGACCCGAGACTAAACCACATGCAATCTCTCGAGTTGGCGTTCTTAGTGGCAGAGCAACTAGCCAAGCGCTAGTTTATTTTGTTGAGATTGTCACCGAATCGCCAGATTTTAGTTTGGCGCCTACCGGCGAGCTGACCCGCTTCACTTTTACGATTCCCCATTGGCTCTGAAGTTGATCGGTGTTAACAATCACGCGGAGACCGGCATCGACTAGCAATTGTTGGGCGGCAAGGACAGTTTCGCCAATCACCTTGGGCATAATCACGACATCTGGGCCTTTAGAAACCAGCAACTTGACCGAGCCACCGGCCCCAAGCGGTTGAGTCATCGGCACCACACCGATGACTTTGCCAGGCGCAACTGTGTCGCTAAATTCTTGGCTGATTGATGCAATTTTCAAGCCGGTTGCCTGTATGGCGGTGATAGCAATTGCTTGGTCAATTCCTGAAACCGCAGGTATGGGACCAAGCGAAACGCTTAATTCAATGCTCGAACCCTCTGGAATTGGCGTTCCATCGGCGCCTAGGTAGTCATAAACCTGACCTATCGGGGAAGTGGAAAACCACGAATGCATCGGCCCGAGTTTGAAACCCGCCCCAAGCAATTTCGCAGTCGCTTCGGCAACGTTGAGCCCGATTAATTTAGGCGCCGGGATGAGTCTTGGACCAATGGAGACAAATATTTTCAGATTGGAATCCCTGGCCACATAACTTCCAGCAGAAGGCTCGGTTCTGATGACCAGACCTTTGGTGACGGTGGTGCTGTTCTCGTTTTGGATTGAAATCTTTGGGTTGAGGTAGTTGACTGCAGAGCGCGCAGATTCAATTGTCTTGCTGGTCAGGTTAGGGATAACTCCCAAAGCTCCAGGGCCGCTGCCGAACCACCAGCCAGCGCCGCTGGATAGAAGCACCACAAGCAAGGTTGCCAGGAGTAACTTCAGCCCGATACGACGTTGTCCGATGACCGGCGCATCGTTATCGGAGATCGCCCCCAAGTCCCCGATGACCTCGGTTTGAGCGTGGCCAATGATTTGGGTGGCACCATCATCCTGGCGATTACTTAGGGCTTGGGTTGCACCGTCAGCGTAGCTGGTGCTTAAGACTTGGGTTTGGTCTGCAGTGGCAGACTGGACCGGCTTCATGACCGTTGTGGCCTTGCTTGACCGGTTCTTGCCGGTTTTCAAATCAGCGATCAGCAAATTCACCTTGGCCAACATCTCGCTAGCATCGCGAGGGCGATCATCGGCTAGTTTTTGGGTTGACCAGGCTACCAAGTCATCCAAATCCCTAGAGATTTCAGGATCCAGGCTCGAGGGCGCAGGAACAACCGAGTTGGCGTGTTGGAAGGCGATTTGAACTGCCTGCTCACCTTCAAATGGTTGTTTTCCGGTGAGTAGCTCGAAGAGCATTATTCCGGCAGCATAAACATCGCTTCTGGCGTCAGCCAATCCTCTAGTGACTAACTCGGGCGATAAATAGGCAACGGTACCAACCAAGCTCCCGCTGGAAGTGTGCTCGGTAATCGAGCGGGCTAAACCAAAGTCGCCCAATTTGACTCGGCCGTCATCGGCGAGCAGCACATTCTCAGGTTTTAGATCTCTGTGCAGGATGCCTGCACGGTGAGCCGCAGCTAGGCCAGAGAGAATTTGCGCCAGCATTTCGAGAGCGCGTTGCTGGGGGAGCGGCCCATAATCCTTTAGAGCATCGCGAAGCGTGATTCCCGGCACGAACTCCATCACCAAGAACGTGGTGTCGCCATCGGTGCCCTGGTCAAAGACATTTACGAGGTTTGGATGGGATAGTTTTGCAGCCGTCTTCGCCTCAAGAACGAATTTGGCCTGGAAGCTAGGGTCATTGGCCAAGTGGGGGTGAATTACCTTCAGGGCCACTTTTCGTTCGAGTCTTTGGTCTACCGCCTGGTAAACGGTGGCCATGCCGCCACGAGCCACCAAGCTCTCAATCAGGTAGCGATTTCCAATCAGTTTGCCGATGAGATTAGGCATGGCTCACAGATCGGTTCATGAATAATATCGTGCCACACTCTCTGACCGATTTACTACAGGGACAAAGGTGTGGCAATCTAGAGACGTGAGTGATGTTTTAGACGCAGTTTCGTCCTGGTTAACCGTTCCAGATGCCGCCGAATTGATGGGCGTGCCATTGGGCAGAGTTCGTCGATTGATCGAAGAGCATCACCTAATCGCTGTGAAGCGCGATGGCGTGGTTAGCATCCCGGCCGAGGTAATCGTTGACGGTGAGCCTCTAGCTAGCCTCCACGGAACCATAGTCGTGCTACTTGACTCTGGTTATAGCTTGAATCAGGCCATTGATTGGCTTTATACCTTTGATGACCAGCTACCGGGCACTCCGATGGAGTTTTTGCTAAAGGGGCACAAGTCAGCCGTGCGCCGCTTGGCCATGGTTCAGGCGCTCTAACCGATTCAAACCGGGCCTAGGATTGGCGGTTAATCGCCTTTTCGCCCAGAGCCTTGAGTTGGGCTTTTGCCGCCAAGTCAATGTCCAGGGCGTCCAAAGTCGCAAAACTTTCATCGGCCAGTTCCTCAATCATGCGTTCGGTCTTAGCTAAGGCTCCCGATTCTATGATTGCCTTCTGCATGAACTCGATTTGCTCAGAATCGAGTTCTCGACTGCAAAGTAATTCCTCAAAAATTCTCCCGATTGAGGGCGCCAGTTCCTCCAAGGTAAGCGCAACTAATACAGTTCGCTTGCCTTCGCGCAGATCGTCGCCGGCAGGTTTTCCGGTGACGGCCGGGTCGCCGAAAACTCCAAGGATGTCATCTCGCAGTTGGAAGGCCATGCCGAGTGGAATGCCAAATGCCGAGAGTCCGCGAAGTAGCGCCGGCTCGGCTCCAGCAAAGGCTGCACCGATAAGTAGCGGGGCTTCGATGCTGTATTTTGCGGTTTTATAGAGCATCACTCGATTTGCTCTACTTACGGCTTCCGAGGCCGGTCTAGTGGTCGCGGAATTCTCCTCGAGCACATCTAAATACTGACCAGCCATGACTTCGACACGCATTTTGCTGAACTCATTTCGGCAAGCAGTTTCGATTTCGGGGCTTGGCGAATCCAGTAGGGCGTTTCCAAAAATTTCACTGCTCCAACCCAGCATCAGATCGCCAACCAGCACTGATCCGGCTACGCCAAAACGCTCCGGGCTTCCCGCCCAGCCTGAATTTTCGTGGAGAGATTCAAATCGCTTGTGAACTGAGGGGGCCCCTCTGCGAGTGTCTGATTGGTCCAATAAGTCATCATGCACAAGCGCTGCGGCGTGGAACATTTCCAGTGCAGAAGTGATTCCGACCATCGCGGCAGCGGAAGCCTCGCGCTGTTCAGAAGTCAGTTGAGAGTCTGAAAGTGCGCCCACCCAAGACCAGTAGCAAAAAAGCGCTCTAAATCGCTTGCCGCCAACTAACAAGTCATTCATGTAGTCAACGATTGGCACTAGGTCGGGCGAGATTGCCTCGAAATCGGTGCGTCGAGATGCGCAAAAATCATCCAGATTTTCTTGAATTAACTCGAGCAATACTTGGGTTTCGGTCACGTCAATAGCCTAGCGTTTCGCCAGGTTACTAAAGCCGTTTACAGATTGGGTTGGCGGGCGTAGGCTGGTAGCAAAGGCGGAGATGAGCATGGCACTATCAGAGAGAGAACAGCGAGTTCTTGATGAGCTCGAGCGTGGTCTCTACGCGACCGATGCAAATCTTGCCAACAAGCTTGGCAACGCCGGTGCTCGCACGCCCGCCAAGTTAATCGCTGGGCTTGCGGTCTCATTGATTGGCCTATCGCTGATAGTTTTCGCGGTGATCATCCAGGTGGCATTTTTCGGGGTTGCGGCTTTCGTTGTAATGCTTACCGGGCTAGTAATGGCTAGTTCAAACATGAATCCTGCACCTAAAGGCTCGTCAAAAGCGGCTCAGGCAAGGCCAAAGCGCAATTACTTTGAAGAGCGATGGGAAAAGCGGCGCAACCAGTAATGCTTTGTCAGGCCCCGCAGTAATTTTTTAGCGACCAACGCACACCTCCGTAAATCGGGGGTATTTTTTTTCTCAAATTCGGGCAATTCCAGGTTGTTTTTAAGCCTATTTAATCCAAAAAGCCCCATTTCCCTCCACTGCCAAGATTCCTTTTATTTATTGGCATATACGACACGCCCGAGCGAAAAAACTCGCAAAAATATTGGTTTGGTGGAATAAAGTGGTGTAAAGTGGAGACAAGCGTTAAATCAAGGAAGTGAAAGGGGGAATCGATGCTTTTAGGCCAGCACTCACCAAAGTTGGATGAAAAGGGTCGAGTAATTCTTCCTGCCAAATTCCGCGATGAGCTTCAGGGTGGTTTGGTAATCACTCGAGGTCAGGATCGCTGCCTCTTTGTTTTTAGCGCCGCTGAGTTCGCACTGGTGAATGACAAGATTCGTCAGGCGCCGGTCACCAATGCTGAAGCCCGAAACTACATGCGTGTTTTCCTTTCTGGCGCCTCTGATGAGCAGCCAGATAAGCAAGGACGAGTCACCATCCCGGCAACGCTTCGTCAATATGCCGGCCTCGATAAAGACCTAATTGTCATTGGTGTGGGAAATCGCGCTGAAATTTGGGACGCCAAGGCTTGGAACGATTTCCTTGCTACTCACGAAACAGCCTTCTCCAACATTTCGGAGGAGGTGATTCCGGGACTCTTCTAGCCTGCTGCTAGATCTCCACCCGTTCAGCCTCGCGATAAACCAAGCTCGCGAAGAATGGATGGGGTTCTAGTACCAGGAACTTCCGGATAAAAAATGACCAAGAAGATTTCTGAACTACATGCCCCAGTGACGCTAGAGCGTTGCATCGAACTACTGGCACCAGCTCTTCAAGGTGAGAACGCAATTCTTGTCGATGGAACCCTTGGTCTTGGGGGCCACAGCGAGGCTTTCCTTGAGCGATTTCCAAAGCTGACCCTGGTTGGCATTGATCGTGACACAAACGCTCTTGCCCTCGCCGGTGAGCGTTTGGCTAGATTCAAGGATCGCATCCACCTAGTTCACGCCGTCTACGAAGAAATCGAAGATGTCATCGATGAGCTTGGCTTTGAAGCGGTCAATGGAATTCTGCTCGATCTTGGCGTTTCTTCAATGCAACTGGATGAAGCGGAACGCGGATTCGCCTACTCGTATGAGGCCCCGCTAGACATGCGTATGGATGCGACCACCGGTCAAACGGCAGCCGATGTAGTGAACAACTATGCCGAGGGCGATCTTGCCCGCATCTTTAAGGAGTATGGCGAGGAGCGCTACGCCAAGGCGGTTGCCAAGGCGATTGTTGACATGCGCAAGGCAGCACCATTCACTAGCAGCACCGAGCTTGCCGGCTTGATCGCAAAAGTGATCCCGTTCATCCCTGGCAAGAGCTCAGGCCACCCTGCCAAGCGAGTATTTCAGGCCTTGAGAATCGAAGTAAATGGCGAACTAGAGGTCCTAGAGCGCACCATGCCGGCTTCAATTCGATCGCTTGCTGTTGGTGGTCGAATCGTAGTTCTTTCCTATCACTCGCTAGAGGACAGAATCGTGAAGCAGGCGCTAGTCGCGGCTGCCAATTCCTCGGCTCCGCTTGAGCTTCCATTTGAACTTCCGGAGCACGCACCAGTGCTTCGCCTTCTAGTCAAGGGTGCTGAATCGGCAACCCCAGAAGAAATCGCTATCAATCCACGAGCCGCGTCTGTGCGACTTCGTGCAGCAGAAAAAATCCGGAGAGCAGCATGAGCACCCTACGACTAACCCAAGCACCTAGAGCCGCCCGTCAGCTGCCGGCCCGCTCAACTCTTCGGTCAATCAACCTGGCTGGCCTAACCAACTCGCCTTCAAGCCGAGTTGTGGTTTTGACAATCACAATTGGTGCGGTTGTTATTGCTTTGCTTCAGTTGCTTTTGACCGTTGCAACTTCAAGTTCGGTTTATGAGCTGTCACACCTGCAAAACCAGGCAAAAGAACTTAACACCTCCACTCAAATTCTTGGTTCGCAGGTTGACTCACTTTCTTCCCAGCAAAACCTCGCTAATGCTGCTCAAAAGCTTGGAATGATTTCTAATGCAAATCCGGTTTTCCTTCGACTCTCTGATCAGAAGGTTTTTGGTAAGCCAACCGCCGCTCTAACTGCAGACGGTCGAGTCTCTCGCAACCTGGTTCCAAATGCGGCGATGGTCGTGTCTTCAAACCTCACCGATACGGGCAACTCATCTGCCGCTGATTCAACCAATTCGCCAATTTCCGGAGTAACCGCTGGTTCACAGCCACTAGCCGCCGGGTCTATTTCTGTGAACTCGAATGTCGCTAAGCCAACTACCTCGGTTAGTTCGGTAGTTTCTATTGGTGGCGGCATCCCGGCGTCACCAACACACTAGTTCAAGGCGGGTCGACAGATGACTTATCTGACGCCTGGCGACCCTAAGCGCAGGATCCGAATCATCCAAGCTGGCGTTCTATTCATCGCCGTCGGTTTTGGAATTCGATTGGTTGATCTGCAAGTCATTGAAGCAAATTCAATCAATGCAATTTCTTATTCAAACCGCGCGGTAACCAGAGTTTTGCCCTCGATTCGAGGCGAAATTACCGACGGAACTGGCGCCATTTTGGCGCAAACGGTCTTCAAGTATGACGTCAATGCCGCACCCGACATCGTCGCACCATTTAGCCGAACCGTAAACGGGCAAAAAGTTCAGATCAGCGTTGACCAAGCAGCTACCGAAATTGCCGCATTGGTGGGTAAGACCCAGCCCGAGGTAATGGCCAAAATCATCGGCACCGGGAAATATTCTCAGGTGGCGAAAGCTGTTGACGCAACCGCTTTCCGTGGGCTGCAAAAACTTGATATTCCTTGGCTATTTTTTGATCCAAGACCCTCACGTGTCTACCCAAACGGCGCTGTGGCCGGTGGAATAATCGGGTTCCTCGACCCAGACGGCAAACCGCTCGAAGGAATTGAGCTAGCTCAAAATGCCTGCCTTGCGGGTAAAGACGGTCAAGAAACCTACGAAAAGGGCGTTGACGGAATTCGTATTCCTTCTAGTGCAATTAAGCGCAACGCGGCAATCCCGGGAAAGACGATCAAACTCACCATTAATGCCGATCTGCAGTATTACGCACAGCAAATCTTGACCGCGAATGTGGCCAAGTTGCAGGCTGACTGGGGAACAGCTGTGGTGATTGAAGTCAAGACTGGCAAAATCTTGGTTGCCGCCGATGCGCCAAGTTATGACCCAAACCAACCATCCAAATCATCGGTGGACAACCGAGGTTCGCGAGTATTCCGCACCTCGTTTGAGCCAGGTTCGACCATGAAGATGGTGACCGCGGCCACCGCCATAGACGTTGGAAAGGTGACGCCAGAGACGCATTTTATTGCACCTTTCTCGATGTTGATTCCAGGTTCTAACGGCTACCGAGTCTCCGATAGCCACGTGCACGGCAACGACAAACTGACGGTGGCTGGTGTCCTTCGAGACTCTTCAAACACCGGTGCCATGCAGATCGGCAATCTTGTTCCCTGGCAAACCCGCTACGCGTACATGCAGCGGTTTGGCGTAGGTTCGATGCCTGGCTCTGGTTTTCCGGGCGAAAGCGCTGGCCTCTTGAACACCAAGACCACTTGGTCAAATGACGTGATCAAGCGCTGGGTATCTACTTTCGGGCAGGGTGTCTCGGTCACTCCATTGCAGTCAGCAATGATGTACCAGGCAATCGGCAACAACGGAGTTCGCCTCCAGCCGAAGCTAATCGAGGGTTGCATCGATTCATCGGGGAATGTCACCAAGGTAACCAAGGACAAGGCTCCTGTTCGCGTTGTCAGTGAGGTGTCCGCCCAATCAACTCGGGATATTCTTGAAAAAGTTGTTGAGGAGGGCGGTATTGGTAAGCACGCCGCCGTGCCTGGCTACCGAGTTGGCGGTAAAACCGGTACAGCTCAAATTACCGATCCGACCACTGGTCGTTATGGAAATCTTCACGCAATTTCCTTCATCGGAATGGCGCCGATGGAGGACCCGCAGTTTGTTGTGGCCGTCACAGCCTATAAATCGAGAACCGTGAGCAACTCACTGGGAGCCACACCAATTTTCAAGGCAATTATGTCTCAGGTGTTGCGCACCTACCGCGTCCCACCATCGACGACAAAATCAGCCAATATCAAGACAACATGGTAGCGAGGTAATGGTGAAAGAATCGATCCCGCCAATCCTTCGACCTGAGAAGGTCGAACCGGTTGCGCTGCAAACATTCGCAGAAAAATTTGCGCTACCGATTCATGGTCAATCCTCAGGCGTAAAGCTAACCGGAATCAGCATGAACACAGGCGACTTGCGACCGGGTGACCTGTTTGTTGCGATGCCAGGCAAAAAGACTCACGGAGCGCATTTTGTTGCCAAGGCCCTCGAACTGGGTGCCGTCGCAGTGGTCACCGACCAAGCCGGCAAGGATGTTTTGGAAGAAGTGAGCGTTCCAGTTCTCCTTTTGGAAAACCCGCGAGCGCATCTCGGCGACCTTGCCGCTTACGTTTATGGGAACGTCCCCGGGAACCTACCGAAATTATTCGCAACAACCGGCACCAACGGCAAGACTTCAACCAGCTACCTTCTCGAAGGCATCCTTCGTCAAATGGGTGAAACCACAGGTCTTACCTCGACTGCCGAGCGGCACATCGCTGGCGAAGTAATTGTCAGCCGGCTAACCACTCCTGAATCGCCTGAGATGCAGGCGCTGATTGCGCGAATGCGTGAAAAGGGCGTTACCGCGGTGGCGGTCGAGGTTTCGGCCCAGGCCTTGTCTCAACTCCGTGTCGATGGAATGCACTTTGACGTCGTCGGTTTCACAAACTTGAGTCACGATCACCTCGATGACTATGCAGACATGCAAGAGTATCTCGCTGCCAAGCTCCCGCTTTTTACCAAGCGTCGTGCCGACCGAGGGGTGGTCTGTCTGGATTCTCCTTACGGAAAAGCCTTTGTGAAACAGAGCGAAATTCCGGTTGTGACTATTACCAGTCAGATGGGCATCGATGCCGACTGGCACGTTGGCATCACGGCTGAAACCCCTGCTTATACTTCGTTTGTTTTGGCCGGCCCCAATGGAGTGAACATTCGATCAAGGGTCCCACTTTTGGGAGTTCACATGGCCGCCAACGCCGGTCTGGCAATCGTGATGTTGATCGAAGCCGGCTTTGCTCCCGAGAGAATCCAAGCTGCAATCGCCAAGGGAATTGACGCTTACTTGCCAGGTCGCACCGAGCGTGTGACCGGTGCAACCGGCCCAGACGTTTACGTCGATTTCGGCCACAGCCCGGATGCATTCCTAAACACCTTGGCAGCAGTCAGAAAAGTGACTGATGGAAGAGTATTCATGGTTTTTGGCGCCGATGGAGATCGTGATGCCAGCAAGAGACCCGAAATGGCTCGAGTAGCGGCCGAGGGCTCTGATGTATTGATCATTACTGACCACCACCCTCGGTTTGAGGACCCGGCTTCGATTCGTAAAACATTGATCGAGTCAGCCAAAGCGGCACGACCTGAAATGGAAATCATCGAGGTTAGCCCTCCAGAGGCTGCTATTCGCAAAGCCGTCTCCATGGCGAAACCTGGTGATGCTATCTTGTGGGCTGGCCCAGGTCATCAGGACTACCGAGACATTCGCGGTGTTCGCACGCCTTACTCAGCCCGCGCTGAAGCGCGAGCCGCCCTAAAAGAAAATGGTTGGGAATGATCCAACTCAGCATCTTGGAGGTGGCCGAAGCTGTTGGCGGTCAATTAGTTCCTGCAACACATGCAGCCACTGGCGATGCAGAAAATTCACTTTCGTCTGTTTACATAACAGGATCAGTTGAGACTGACTCCCGTCTTGCTGGGCCCGGTTCGCTATTTTTTGCACGTCCAGGTGAAGTCACCGATGGCCACCTATTCATCGCCGATGCACTGTCACGCGGTGCTATCGCTGCGGTAGTTGACCACCAGGTTGAAGTTGAAATCCCGCAAATCCAGGTTGAGGACGTAACCCTAGCTCTGGGCAGATTAGCCAAGTATGTGTTGGCGAAAATTCGAGCGACTAGCCAACTAAAGGTGATTGGCATCACGGGTTCTAACGGCAAAACCACCACCAAAAACATGTTGCGTGAGGTGCTATCCAAGGTCGGTAAGACTATCGCGCCGATTGAGTCTTACAACAATGAGGTGGGAGCGCCAATATCTATCCTCAAGGCTGACCAAGAAACCAAGTATTTGGTGGTCGAGCTTGGGGCCGGAGGCCCGGGAAGTATTGCCTATCTCGCCGACATCGCCCAACCCGACATCGGGGTAATGCTCAAAGTTGGCCTGGCCCATGTGGGGGAGTTTGGTGGCATCGAAGCGACCGCACGAATCAAGTCAGAATTGGCCGCTGCACTCGATCAGAGCGATGTCTTTATAGCCAATGCCGATGATGGTTACATTCGCGAAATGGAAACCTCGGCTAAAAAGATTTGGTTTGGAACGTCTTTGGATGCAAACTATCGGGCCAGCGATTTGAAGCTAGATATTTCCGGAACTAGTTTTGAATTGCACTGGCCAGATCAAGCAACGGCCAAAATTCAACTTCAAATCTTGGGTGAGCACCACGTGATGAACGCCCTGGCCGCTTGCGCGGTAGCAGACCAATTGGGGATTGACCGCGAAATCATCGCGGTCTCACTTGAATCGATGCCTCTGGCAGAACGCTGGCGGATGCAACTAACCCATCGAGCTGACGGGGTATCGATAATCAATGACGCCTACAACGCCAGCCCAGATTCGACCAAGGCCGCCTTGCAAACCCTGGCACAGTTGGGCAAGTCGGGCCGGCGCACTATTGCCGTTTTGGGTGAAATGGCCGAGCTAGGCGCCCAGTCGCGAGAGCAGCATGACGCTATCGGGCGTTTAGTTGTGCGTTTGAACATCGATGAGCTTGTGGTGGTTGGTGAAGGCGCCAAATTGATTCACATGGGAGCAGAGCAAGAGGGGTCTTGGGGCGGAGAATCTAAATTCTTTGAGTCAATTGACCAGGCTTCGGCCTATGTTCATGAAATGCTAGTTCCAGGCGACATAGTCTTGGTTAAGTCCTCGAAGTCGGCCAATCTCAGGTATCTGGGTGACGATTTATTGGAGGTTCAAGCGTGAAAGCGATTTTGCTCGCCGGCGCAATATCAATGGCGTTTACGCTCCTGGTCACCCCGGGATTTATTTGGCTTTTTCGCCGCCTAAGGTGGGGGCAGTTCATCCGTGAGGATGGCCCGCAGAGCCACAAAACTAAGCACGGAACCCCAACCATGGGTGGCGTGGTCATCATCGTGGCCACCGTTCTTGGGTATTTTGTTGGCAAGTTGGCCAACTTTGAAACTCCAACGATCTCGGCTCTCTTAGTCTTGCTCATGTTGGTTGGCCTTGGTCTCGTTGGCTTCTTGGACGACTTCATCAAAACTCACAAGCAGCGCAGCCTGGGGCTCACCGGTTGGGCTAAAATCGCCGGGCAAGGCGTAGTTTCGACAATCTTCGCTTTGCTGGCACTTAACTTCCCTGATAACCAGGGCTTGACACCGGCCTCCACACACATCTCGTTTACGCGCGATTTGCCAATCAACCTGATGATGTTTGGCACCGTTGTTGGAGTAATCCTTTTCATACTTTGGATTTATTTTCTGGTTGCGGGCACTTCAAATGGCGTAAATATTGCCGATGGGCTCGACGGTCTTGCAACCGGTTCCAGCATCATGGCAATCGGTGCGTTTGCGGTCATCGGGTTCTGGGAATATCACCAGACCTGCGGCATGGTTCTTGAAAACATCGCTAGCTGTTACCAAGTTCGCGATCCTTTGGATCTAGCCGTTGTCGCCTCCGCCATTGTCGGTGCACTCGCTGGGTTCCTTTGGTGGAACACCTCACCGGCTCAAATATTCATGGGGGACACAGGTTCGCTAGGTTTGGGCGGAGCCCTCGCCTCGTTGGCAATTTTGTCCCACACCGAGTTGCTGTTGATTTTCATCGGCGGAATTTTCGTGATTGTGACCGGATCGGTAATCATTCAGCGAGTCTTCTTCAAACTAACCAAGTGGCGAACCGGAACTGGGCGCCGGGTGTTCCTGATGAGTCCCCTGCACCATCACTTTGAGCTCAAGGGCTGGGCGCAAATAACGGTTGTTGTGCGCTTTTGGATCATCGGTGGTCTGTCAGTTTTGATCGGCATCGGTTTGTTCTATGTCGATTGGATTTACGGCTAAGTAATGTCCTCGCTCGATCAGTTCAACAGTTGGCACGCAGACTGGACCAAGCTCAAGGCAGTAGTCTTTGGCCTTGGCGTAAGCGGTTTCTCGGTCGCTGACACACTGGCTGAGTTGGGCGCACAGACGCTCGTGATTGCCGAAAAAGCCGAGCCGGATTTGCTGGACATTTTGGATGTCATCGGAGTGCCGCATATCATCGGTGATTCGGCAAAGGGCGTTTCTCCTGAAGTGGCTGACCTCAATCCTGACGTCATAGTGACTTCGCCTGGCGTTCGGCCAGAGCATCCGCTATTGGCTTGGGCAGCAGCCAACGACATCGCTGTCTGGGTTGACATCGATCTGGCCTGGAGAGTCCGTGATAAGACCGACCGAGTCGCTCAGTGGTTCACGGTAACTGGGACCAATGGGAAGACCACGACGGTTCAACTCTTAACCGCAATGCTGAATTCTGGAGGAATCAAGACCGAGTCTTGCGGAAACATCGGGAAACCAATCCTGGATGCAATTAGAGATCCCGAAGGTTTTGATGCCTTGGTGGTCGAGCTTTCAAGTTTCCAATTGCACTACTTGGGTGAGATTCAGCCATTTGCAAGCGCAGTTCTAAATATTGCCGATGATCATCTGGACTGGCACGGCGGATTCGAAGCGTATCGGTCGACTAAGGGCAAAGTTTACGAAAACACGATCCAGGCTTGTGTTTACAACGCCATGGATAAGAGCACCGAGCAACTGGTCGAGGATGCGGATGTCGTAGAGGGAGCGCGCGCAATCGGTTTCACCTTGGGAATTCCGGGTCGAAGTCAGGTCGGTTATGTCGAAGAGTTCCTGTGCGACCGGGCGTTCATCGAGGACCGAGCAACTGCGGCACTGGAAATTGCCAGCATCGATGACATCAATCAGATTGGCGTGCTGACCCCGCACCTTCTAGCTAATACCGCAGCGGCAACAGCGATGGCAAGATCGGCTGGCGTACCGGCAGAGGCAATCCGTGAAGCAATCCGCGAGTTCCGCTTGGATGCCCATCGGATAGAGCTAGTTGCTGAAGCTAATGGGGTGCGTTGGTTTGATGACAGTAAGGCCACCAATCCGCATGCGGCTGATGCCTCGCTTAGTTCTTTCGAACGCGTGATTTGGGTCGTCGGCGGTTTGCTTAAGGGCGTTGACATTGGCCCGCTGGTAACAAAGCACAAGGCCACTCTGGCGGCGGCAATTGTCATCGGAAAAGAACGCGAGCCGGTGCTGTCGGCTTTGGCTCAATATGCGCCTGATGTGCCGGTGGTTGAAATCACAGCAGAGGCAGGAACGCCGGTAATGACTGCCGTTGCCGAAGCTGCTGGCGCCCTTAGCCGGTCGGGTGACGTTGTGCTTTTGGCTCCGGCCGCGGCATCCATGGATCAGTTCAAAGACTATGCGGAACGTGGCCAGGCTTTCAGCTCAGCTGCTCACGCTTGGATAAGAGATCACAATGGCTAGGCAAAAAACTCCAAGCCGAAGAATTCCTGCCTCGGCCAATTTGGCGGCCGCTAACCGAACCCTAGAGGCCGTGTTTTCAAGGATTTTTCGATCGCAGTCGATCTACTTCTATCAGCTCCTTGGCATCACGTTATTCTTGGTAGTTTTTGGGCTCGTGATGGTGCTTTCGGCATCGGAAATTGACTCGTTCAAAGCCACAAATAACTCGTTTGCGACATTCTTCAAACAAGCTGGAATCGGCTTAGTTGGTCTTGCGGTCATGTCTATCGCTTCGCTGACTTCGCTAAATTGGCTCAGATCAAAGGCCAGACTTGGCTATCTGATCACAATGGGGCTTCAGCTTGCGGTGTTCTTTATCGGAACCAAAATCAATGGAAACAAAAACTGGATCAGATTCGCCGGCATGAGTTTCCAGCCATCCGAATTTCTGAAAATCGCCATGGTCATCCACGTCGCAGCCTTTTTGGTGCTGATGCGAAATCAATTGGACGACAGTCGAATTTGGTGGCGAGCAGGAATCATGTTTGGTGCCGCTATGTTCTTGGTGATCATCGGTGGTGACCTTGGAACCGTTCTGATTATGTTGGCGATGGCCCTCGGAATGCTGGCCCTAGCCGGGTTGCCAACCAAACTGATGCGAACGATTGTGCTGGGCCTAGCCGTCGTTATTCCAGTGGTTATGTCTTTCTCTGCATCGCGAATCGGTCGAATTACAGCCTGGCTCAACCCAAATGCTCCCGATCCAAACGGTTACAACTGGCAAGCTGAGCACGGTATGTGGGCCCTTTCCGCGGGCCGCATCTTCGGTGTCGGGTTGGGCGAATCAAAAATGAAGTGGTCCTGGATTCCAGAGGTGGAAAATGACTTTATTTTTGCCGTAATCGGTGAAGAACTAGGTCTGGTCGGAGCGCTGGTCGTAATCGCGCTATTTGTTGCTTTGGCAATCACCTTCTTCAAGATTTGGAAGCGCACTGCTGACGATTTCAGCCGTCACGTGGTCGCAGGCATCATGATGTGGATTATTTTTCAAGCCATGGTAAACATCGCAGTGGTTTTGCGCCTTCTGCCAGTGCTCGGCGTTCCTCTCCCGCTAATTTCGGCCGGTGGTTCATCTCTGTTCACGACATTGCTAGCCATTGGGTTGGTGCTGGCAGTAGAACGCAATAACCATGCCAACCCCTATCGGCGGATTCGATGACCAATTACTTATTAGCCGGCGGAGGCACTGCCGGACACGTTAATCCATTGCTGTCGCTTGCCGACGCGATTATGGCAGATGACCCGAGAAACCAGGTCTGGGCATTAGGCACCAAGGCTGGCCTTGAAGCGCAGCTGGTCCCGGCACGAGGTTATGAGTTGTTGACGGTAGATCGACTTCCTTTCCCGCGCAAACCCTCGCTCTACGCCCTTGGATTTCCTTTACGCTTCTATCGCGCAATCGCTCAGGCCAAAAAATACCTAAAACAAAATCGCATCGATGTAGTTGTCGGGTTCGGTGGTTATGCATCGGCACCGGCTTATCTTGCCGCAAATGCGCTTGGCATTCCGGTCGTCGTTCACGAGGCCAATGCTTTGCCTGGTTGGGCAAATAAGCTGGGGGCCAAGAAGGCGCGCGCGGTTGGGGTTGCCTTTGCCTCGACTCCAATTGAAAAGGCAACTTTTGTTGGTATGCCATTGCGCAAGGAAATCGAAATGTTGACCGAACTTCGTGACCCGCAAACTGCTCGCATTCATTTTGGACTTGACCCAGATTCCGTCACGCTACTGGTAACCGGCGGGTCGCTCGGAGCAAAGCGGATAAACGAAACCATCGAGGCATCACGCCGCATCCTTTCCGCTGCGGGAATTCAGGTTCTCCACATAATGGGCGGGCGTTCAGATCTTCCCGAAGTGCACGAGCGCGACTATCAGAGAATCGCTTATTGCGATCGGATGGATTTGGCAATTGCCGCCAGCGATTTTGCTGTTTCACGCGCAGGTTCATCCACGGTCTCAGAGTTCGCGGCGGTGGGTCTACCGGCTGCCTATGTTCCATACCCAGTTGGTAATGGCGAACAAAAACTAAACGTTGCCGACCTGGTTTCTGCGGGTGGTGGAGTAATGGTGCTGGACGCGGATTTCACTCCAGAATATGTGGCGAACGAACTTGTTCCGATCATCTCCAGTTCAAGACGCCTGGCAGACATGGCAAACAAGGCTCGAAAAGCCGGCATTGCTGACGGAACCGATCGACTGCTGGCCTTGGTCAAGGGCGTGTTGTAGGGGGCGCTCGCGCGCGAGACAATCTAGTCTTGACTCGATAGTAAGGAACACCATGATCAAGCCAGATTTTAGCCAGCCAGTCCCAGATGACCTGGGCGCAGTGCATTTCGTTGGCATCGGCGGTTCTGGAATGAGCGGCATCGCCCGTATCCTTCTGGGAATGGGACATAAGGTCACCGGCAGTGATCTCAGAGATACCGAGGCAGTGGCCACTTTGCGTTCACTTGGCGCAGAAATTCACATCGGCCACGATGCTAAAAACCTTGGAAATCCAGACACCGTTGTGGTCACCTCCGCGCTTTGGCCAACAAACCCTGAATACCTGTTAGCCAAGGAGCGCGGTATTCCGGTAATTCACCGATCTCAGGCCTTGGCCTACCTAACGTCAAAACATCGTGTGATTGCCGTAGCGGGAGCTCACGGCAAGACCACCAGCACCGGGATGATCATTACAGGTTTGCTGGGTCTAGGGGAGGACCCATCGTTTGTGAATGGTGGAGTAATCGCATCGCTTAACGCTTCCTCGGCTAGCGGTTCTGGAGAACTCTTCGTCATCGAAGCCGATGAATCAGACGGTTCATTTTTGCACTATGACACCGCTATCGCCTTGATCACAAATGTTGATGCTGACCACCTGGACCACTATGGCAGTGAGGCGGCATTCGAAGCAGAATTTGGTCGCTTTGCCCAGGGAGCTCGAGAATTTGTAGCGATCAGCGCCGATGACCCGGGCGCGGTTCGCGTAACCAAGCTTCTGACCGACAAAAGAATAATTAGCTTTGGATACAACGCCGATTCGACGGTAAAACTAGGCAATGTCGATGCCTCTGGAGCAAATGTTTCGTTTACATTGAGCTATGCGAACCAGGATTTTGCGGCGGTGCTTAAGGTTCCTGGCGAACACAATGCCATAAACGCTGCAGGCGCCTTTGCCGTCCTGGTTGGGTTGGGTTACGACCCAGAGAAATCTCTAAAGTACATCGCTGAATTTGGCGGCACCGAGCGTCGCTTCGAGCTTCATGGTGAAAACCGGGGTGTCAAAGTTTATGACGATTTTGCGCACCACCCAACTGAGGTCTCGGCTGCCATCAAGGCTGCTCGTGCTGTGGTTGGCAAGGGAAAACTAATCACCGTTTTCCAACCACATTTGTACAGTCGCACGCGAATTATGGCCAAAGAATTTGCCGAAGCTCTTTCGGCAAGTGACGAGGTCGTGGTTCTCGATATTTATGCCGCACGTGAAGACCCTGAGCCTGGTGTCACGGGCGCCTTGGTGAGCAATGCTTTCAAGAACCAGAGTCAGGTGCATTATGTGCCAACCTGGGATGACGTTCCTGCCGTGGCAGCATCCTTGGCTCATGAGGGTGACTTCATCATGACCATGGGCTGTGGCGATATTTATCGAATGGTTCCCGCTCTGCTTGACGCTCTTAAGAAGTGATTTGAAACGCCCAGGCCCGGCTAAACCAGCCGCTAAATCATTACCAAAGGCCCCTGCATCGGTGACCCCTTTGACGCCAAAACGTGCTGCAAAAAATGGCAAAGAGAAGCCGCGCCCACAAGCGCTCAGAGCCGCAAAAACAGCTAGCTCTAGCCGCGTGCGGACAAGGCGAATCAAGGTCACCCCTGAAGCCAAGCGATTTGTTTCTGCAACTCGAAACCGCAGAATCACCGCCCTAGTGATCCTGGCCGCATTTGGAGCGCTTGGTGCTCTTATTCTCGCGACCATGTTCACACCCTTGCTCGCGGTTCAAAACCTCGAGGTAACCGGCACCCATCGAATTCCAAGAGCAATGGTTATGAAGGCCTTGCAGGGGCAAATCGGGCGCCCGTTGCCGATGGTCAACTCGGGTGAAATTGCCAAAGCTTTAGAGCCTTTTGTTTTGGTTGATAGCTTTGCGACAATCAGTCTTCCACCACACACCCTTCGAATCGCTATCACCGAGCGCCAACCGATTTGTATCGTCACGGTTGCCGGGGTGGACTATCTCTATGATCCAGCCGGTGTCCGAATCGGAACCGTTTCCGCAAACGACAATTACCCTCGCATCGACATCGTTGGAGACCCAAAGGGGAGCCCGGAGTATTCGGCTGCCATCGACGTCTTGCTTGCGCTGCCGGCCAATTTGCTCGGCCAGATTTCTACCGTCGACGCCAAGAGCAAAGATGACGTGACCATGCGCCTTCGCGGAAACGTCGGTCAAAAAATTGTTTGGGGAGATGGTTCGCAGTCGGCACTCAAATCGAAGGTGCTTGCGGCCCTGATTCGCAACCAAAAAAAGTCGGATTACGTGACCTTCGATGTCTCATCGCCAACCGCACCCGTGGTGCGTTACGGAAACTTTTAGACACGCCTAGCAGCCTCCGACCTTTAGGCCTTAAAACCGTTTACTTTCTTCGCGCAAGGGAATAAATCGAGGAAACTATAAGGTTTTGGTTGAACCTTAGGTTTATTTCCAGCCTAGCTCGATGAGCGGAAGCGGAGGAATATCATGGGTCTAAACCAGAACTATCTGGCAGTCATCAAGGTCGTTGGCGTTGGTGGCGGTGGCGTCAACGCGCTGAACCGAATGATCGATGCTGGCCTTCGCGGCGTTGAGTTTGTTGCAATTAACACCGATGCCCAGGCGCTTCTAATGAGCGAAGCTCACGTCAAGTTGGACATCGGCCGCGAACTCACCCGCGGTTTGGGGGCAGGCGCCGACCCAGAAATCGGCCGTCGTGCCGCAGAAGACCACGCTGACGAAATTGAAGCGGCTCTCAAGGGCGCAGACATGGTTTTTGTCACTGCCGGTGAGGGTGGTGGCACCGGAACGGGTGCGGCCCCAGTGGTTGCTCGAATTGCAAAAAATCTAGAGGCTTTGACCGTCGGTGTGGTTACCCGCCCATTCGGTTTTGAGGGCAAACGCCGCTCACAGCAAGCCGATCAGGGCATCGATGTGCTTCGCGGTGAAGTTGACACACTCATCGTGGTTCCAAACCAGCGTTTGCTCGAATTGGTTAACAAGTCTGTTTCGGTTGTCGAAGCATTTGCTACTGCCGACGATGTGCTTCGTGCCGGTGTTCAAGGCATTACCGACCTAATTACCACACCTGGTCTAATCAACCTCGACTTCGCCGACGTCAAGTCGGTCATGAAGGGTGCTGGTTCGGCACTGATGGGTATTGGCACGGCAAAGGGCGAAGACCGTGCAGTTCGTGCGGCTGAAATTGCCGTCTCTAGCCCGCTTCTCGAGGCCTCGATCGATGGCGCCCACGGCGTTCTTTTGCTTATTCAAGGAGCCTCGGACCTCGGTTTGCACGAGATCGATGAAGCTGCTCGATTGGTCCAGGAGGCCGTTAGCCCAGAAGCGAACATCATTTACGGCACCACCATTGATGACACCTTGGGCGATGAAGTTCGAATCACGGTTATTGCAGCTGGTTTTGACGGGGGAGTGCCGCAGGCTCGCAAGGTTGAACGTACGCCATACAGCAGCGCATTCACACCAAGCACCACCGCAGCTTCAACTTCGGTCACATCACCTGCCACGTCGCCATCTGCAACCTCCGCCGCAGCAAGTGGCTGGTTCTCAACTCCAACCACTGCATCCACAGCAGTTGAAGAACCAAGCACCGACACTGCCGCTCAGCCAGTTGTGGCAGCAGCTGAATCAAGTGAATCGGCAATCAGTAGCTTGTTCTCGCCAAGCACTCCAAAGCCTCAGACCCAGGACGGCACCTTTGGTGACGATCTGGACATCCCTGACTTCTTGAAATAACGGCAAAATTGGCCGGCGAAAATGGCGATGCTTCTTTAGCCGAGCGCTATCACCAGGTTTTACATCGAGTTGAAGTTGCGGCCAGCGATGCCGGTCGCAGTGCGAGCGAATTGACTGTCATTGTGGTGACAAAAAACCACCCCACGAAATTAGCTCTAGACCTTCTCGAGTTGGGAGCCAGAGATTTTGGTGAGAATCGCGATCAAGAGGCGGCTCCCAAAGCACTCGAAATTGCAGAGTCTTCCTCGGTGCAACCTCGCTGGCACTTCATCGGTCAATTGCAGACCAATAAGGTCAAATCAGTTTTGAACTATGCCAGTTCAATTCATTCGCTCGACCGCCAATCTCTGCTCGATACTTTGGCCAAGGGCACAGCATCGCGTGAGGTTCCACTCGATGTGTTTATTCAGTTAAACCTCACGGATGATCCCGAGCGGGGAGGCATCCAGGTAGGTGACTTGCAGGCATTCGCAGAGAATGTCCTGCGACAGTCCGGTTTGAACCTGATGGGTGTTATGGGTGTTGCCGCGCTTGATCACCAACTTGAGCGGGATTTTTCGATAATTCGGTCGGCTAGCGAACAAATTCAAAAACTGGCGCCAAATGCCCGCTTCATTTCGGCAGGGATGTCGGAGGACTTTGAGGCTGCCATTACCTTTGGCGCGACACACTTGCGGATTGGCAGCGCAATCACCGGAAAACGGCAGTACTGACCATATCCTGAAGGTGTAAACATCCGCAGGAGGATTTGAAAATGGCTGGAATTTTTTCACAGGTCGGTGGCTGGCTTGGGCTAAACGATGACGTTGAGGCAGTGCCTTCACGTCCGGCTGCGGCAACCGTCGGTGAGCAGCGTCCAATCGCTCGCGTAACCCAGATGCGCCCTCGTCGTGGCGCAACAGATGTTAACGAGATTTACACAATCGAGCCGCGCAGCTACGAAGACGCCAAAGAAGTAGCAGCAAATTACCGCTTGGGAATCCCGGTGATTGTGAACATGGGTGACATGTCAGAAGTTGACTCGCGCCGCATGCTTGACTTCATGCTTGGTCTAAAAGAGGGGCTTGAGGGGCACATGAAGCGTGTGACCTTGAAGGTCTACTTGTTGACTCCAAACCACGTTGCGGTAAACAACGAGGATGACGAGAACGCCGAAGGCTCCGATGACCTTCTAGTTCGTCCTTAGTTCCAAGCAAATAGTTTTCGAAATGGGCCTGATTGCGCTAGTACTTTACTGGTTGCTCCAGGTCTATTTCTTTGCTCTCATCGCCAGGTTTGTGGTTGACCTAGTAATTTCAATTAACCGCGACTGGCAGCCAAAAGGTTTAGGGCTGATCATCGTGGAATTGGTTTGTACGGTGACCGATCCGCCTTTGAAGCTCGCTCGCAAACTCTTGCCACCGCTTCGAATTGGCCCAATTGCCTTAGATTTTGGCTGGACGTTAGTCATCGGCGCGGTTCTGTTGGCCGAGCGTCTCGTGATGTTACTGGCCTAAGTTCCACAATTATTTGAATCAGTTAGCGCCCAATGCTTGGCTAGGGTAACCTTTTAGGCATGCCTTTAACACCTGAAGATGTAGTAAACAAGCGGTTTCAGCCAACCAAGTTTCGCGAAGGTTATGACCAGGACGAGGTCGATGATTTTCTTGACGAAATCGTGGTTGAACTTCGTCGCCTAGGGCAAGAAAACGAAGATCTTCGCCAGCGATTGTTGGCCTCTGAGTCTCGCATCGCCGAGTTGCAGCGCAGTGGTGCTGGTTTGGCAGACCAATTGAACAACCCAACCGCTGAATCTGCGCTCAGCCCTGTCATCACCAGCGCTCCAAGCGCATTCCCTGAGGCCACCACCGACCCGGCTTCACTTGACAGTAACAACACCAACAACTTGCTCCAACTAGCTCGCAAGCTGCACGAAGAGCACGTTCGAGAAGGCCTTGCCAAGCGCGATGCACTGATCGCCGAGGGTCACGCAACGGCAGCTCGCGTGGTGCGCGAAGCCGAAGCCCAGCAGCGTGCCGACATGAGCCGCCTTGAGCAGGAGAAGGCCCTAATCGAGCACAGTATCCAAGAACTTCGCAGTTTCGAACGTGAATATCGCGTCAAGTTGAAGGCATACATCGAGAGTCAGCTGGAAGAGCTTGAACACTCAGAGACTTCGAACACAAACTCAAGTTCGGCTCCGGCAATCGAACAGAATCTTTACAACCCTTCTGGATACAGTTCTGAGCCAACAACCCCGAACAATCCGTTCACCGGTGACTTCGGCTTCGGCAACTAATAGCTAAGTGAATAGAGCCAGCGCTAAGAGATTAATCGGCTTCCTAGTAACCGGCTGGGTAGTGATTGCTCTTGATCAATTCACCAAGTACCTTGCTATCGCAAATCTGACTCCGGGAAAACCGTATCTGGTTTTTGGCGATTTCTTGCGATTCATTTTGGTCTACAACAACTCTGCCGCATTTTCTATCGGCTTTGGCATGACCTGGATTTTCTCGATCATTTCGACCTTGGCGGCGCTGGCAATACTTTGGTTTGGCCCTAAGTTGCAAACCATGGGCTGGGCAATTACCGGCGGCATCGCCCTTGGCGGTGTGGTTGGAAACCTGATTGACCGTTTGACCCGAGCTCCCGGTTTCGGAACCGGACAGGTTGTCGACTTCATTTCGATTCCGTTCAACTTTCCAATCTTCAATGTTGCCGACATGTCTATCGTTGCCGTTGCGATCATCACGGTCGTGCGAGTGATGCGCGGAACCAAGGTTGGTCAACCGCCGATGACTAATTCGACTTCTCATAATGAGTGAAACCAAGCTATATCCCGTTCCCGAGGGTTTAGTTGGCGAGCGAGTCGATGCTGGTTTGGCTAAATTGCTGGGGATGTCCCGGTCTGCCTGTGCGGATTTGATTGCTGACGGTCTGGTTCAGCAAAATGGCAAACTCGTTAGCAAGTCAGATCGACTTATTGCGGACTCGTATCTTGAAGTTGCTTTACCCGCACCGAAAAACCGTCTTGAAATTGTGCCTGTTTTGGTTGATGATTTCAAAATTATTTACCAGGACGAAGACATCATTGTCATCGATAAACCGGCTGGGGTGGCTTCACACCCTTCGGTTGGCTGGGATGGCCCGACCGTTCCCGGCGCACTTTTGGCGCTCGGCATTCAAATAGCAACATCTGGGGCACAGGAACGCCAGGGCATCGTTCAACGGCTCGATGTTGGCACCAGTGGCCTAATGACATTGGCAAAGTCTGAGATCGCCTACTCGCGGCTCAAGCAGGCTTTTCGCGATCGAACAGTCCACAAGGTCTACCATACGGTCATCCAGGGGCTGGCCGACCCGCTAGCCGGGACTTTCGATGCTCCAATTGGCCGACACCCAAAAGCTGAGTTTAAATTTGCCGTGATGAACGATGGCAAGCATTCGGTGACTCACTACGAAACTCTTGAGGCATTCCCGTCAGCATCGCTTGTCGAGGTTGTACTTGAAACCGGTCGAACCCACCAAATCCGGGTTCATTTCTCTGCCTTCAAGCACCCTTTGGTTGGTGACACCATGTATGGTGCTGACCCGAAACTCGCAGCTAAGCTAGGCCTCGATCGCCAATGGCTACATGCCAAGAAACTCAGTTTCGTGCACCCCACTAAAGGCGAAACGGTTGAATTTGAGAGCGAATATCCAACTGATTTAATAAAGGCACTCGAGATCCTGCGAGGCAACTGAAATCAACCCAAATTTTGGGTTACAGTTACCATCCGAGAGTGCCAAGAAGGGAGATAAATGAGCGCCAATAAAGACTCATTCGTCCACCTTCACGTGCACACGGAATACTCAATGCTTGACGGTGCGGCGCGAATCAAGCCGCTAATTGCTGAGGTTGCCAGTCAAGGAATGCCTGCAATCGGAATCAGCGATCACGGCAACAACCACGGTGCCTTTGATTTTTACATGGCTGCAAAAGCCGCTGGTGTAAAGCCAATTATTGGCATCGAGGCCTATCTAACTCCTGGAACAGCTCGCCAGGATAGATCTAGGGTCCGGTGGGGTAACTCCGGTGAAACCACCGATGGCGATGTTTCTGGTGGTGGTGCCTATACCCACATGACCATGTTTGCGCAGGACACTCCGGGTATGTACAACCTGTTCCGAATGTCTTCAAAGGCTTGGCTAGATGGCTACTATTTCAAGCCCCGCATGGACCGCGAACTTTTGAATCAGTACGGCAAGGGAATTATCGCCACTACCGGCTGCGTCTCTGGTGAAATCCAAACCCGACTGCGACTCGGTCAGTACGACGAGGCTCGCAAGGCAGCGGGAGAGTTCCAGGACATTTTCGGCAAAGAGAATTTCTTTGCCGAGATCATGGATCACGGGCTCGAGATTGAACGTCGAACCATGAACGATCTGCTCAAGCTGGCCAAAGAGCTAGATATGCCGCTTTTGGCCACCAATGACTTGCATTACACACATGCCGGCGATGCTTCGGCACACGAAGCTCTGCTATGTGTGCAATCTGGCTCCACGCTGATGGACCCAAACCGATTTAAATTTGACGCCCAAGAGTTCTACTTGAAGTCTGCAAAACAAATGCGTGAACTTTTCGCAGACTATCCAGAGGCATGCGACAACACCCTTCTGATAGCCGAGCGCTGCAACGTTGAATTCGTTGAGCGTGAGCTTATGCCGCGCTTCCCTGTGCCTGAAGGGCACACCGAAGCCAGTTGGTTCGAGCAAGAGGTTGCTGCCGGAATGCAGCGCCGCTACAAGGGCGAAATCCCTGATGCTCAGGCCAAGCAAGTTTCATACGAGGTGGAAGTCATCAAGCAGATGGGCTTCCCAGGGTACTTCCTAGTAGTTGCCGACTTCATCGCTTGGGCTCGAGCCCAGGGCATCCGAGTCGGTCCAGGTCGTGGATCGGCGGCTGGTTCAATCGTCGCCTATGCGCTTGGTATCACCGAACTAGACCCGGTGAAACACGGTTTGATTTTCGAGCGCTTCCTGAATCCCGAGCGCGTTTCGATGCCCGACATCGATGTCGACTTTGACGATCGCCGCCGCAGTGAAGTGATTCGCTACGTTTCAGACAAGTACGGCGATGACCGAGTTGCTCAAATCGTAACGTTCGGCACCATCAAAGCCAAGCAAGCCCTCAAGGATGCCGGCCGAGTTTTGGCGATGCCATACTCCGTGGGTGAAAAACTGACTAAGGCCATGCCGCCAATGGTTTTGGGCCGTGACATCGCACTAAATGACATGATCGACAAGACCTCAGAGCGCTATAAAGAAGCTCAAGATTTCCGAGACCTAATTGAAGGCGATGATGATTCGGCTAAAGTCTTTGAACTTGCCCAAGGCCTAGAAAATCTCAAGCGCCAATGGGGTGTCCACGCCGCCGGTGTGATTATGTCGGCAGAGCCACTTCTTGATGTGATTCCAATCATGAAGCGCGAAGACGACGGCGCAATCATCACGCAATTCGACCAGCCGCCGTGTGAAAAACTTGGCCTCTTGAAGATGGACTTCCTCGGCCTTCGAAACTTGACCGTGCTCGATGACACGCTTGCCAACATCAAGTCAAACCGTGGCGAAACGGTTGTCCTAGAGGACCTCGATCTGGATAGCGATCCGGCAACATTTGAATTACTGTCTCGCGGCGATACTCTTGGCGTTTTCCAGTTGGATGGCAACGCCATGCGATCGCTGCTTCGCCTGCTAAAGCCAACACTTTTTGAGCACATTTCGGCTGTTATCGCGCTTTATCGTCCCGGCCCAATGGGTATGAATTCCCACACCAACTATGCGCTGCGAAAAAATGGACTGCAGGAAGTTGACTCGGTTCACCCCGAGCTATCGGAGTCGCTATCTGAGGTTCTTGACCCAACTTATGGCCTAATCGTTTACCAGGAACAGGTGATGGCTGCCGCTCAAAAGGCCGCGGGCTTTACCCTTGGTAAAGCCGACTTGCTTCGTCGAGCAATGGGTAAAAAGAACAAGGAAGAGCTGGACAAACAGTACGAGGGTTTCTCGGATGGAATGAAGGCAAACGGTTATTCGGAAGAGGCCATCAAGGCCCTCTGGGATACGTTGCTGCCATTTGCCGACTATGCGTTCAACCGGGCACACTCGGCCGCCTACGGCGTTCTCTCATACTGGACTGCATATTTGAAGGCAAACTTTCCAGCCGAGTATATGGCTGCACTCTTGACCTCGGTCGGTGACTCAAAAGACAAATTGGGTCTTTACCTCAGCGAATGTCGCCGCATGGGAATCAATGTTTTGGCCCCCGACGTGAACGAGTCGATTGCAGCCTTTAGTGCCGTTGGTAAGGACATCCGATTTGGTCTTGGCGCGGTTCGCAATGTTGGCCTCAACGTAGTTGACGGCATCGCTAATGCACGCGAGGAGAAGGGCCGATTCAGTTCGTTCAACGACTTCTTGCGCAAAGTTCCAGCGATCGTTTGCAGCAAACGAGTGATTGAATCACTGATTAAAGCCGGTGCTTTTGATTCACTTGGCCACACACGACGCTCTCTGATCGAAATTCACGAAGAGGCTGTTGACGGCCAGGCATCACTAAAGAAAAACGAGGCGAACGGGCAGGTTGACCTTTTCGGTTCGCTGTTCGATGAGGCTATGGGTGCCGAAGATACCTTCGGCAGCGCTGTTCCTGATCGTCCTGAATGGGCTAAAAAAGAGAAATTAGCCTATGAGCGAGACATGCTGGGCCTCTACGTGAGCGATCACCCTTTGGCCGGACGCGAAGCCCAACTTGCCAGATACAGCCAAATGACGATTACCGAATTGCAGGCTAGCGAAACAATCGCCGACGGTGAGACAGTTACCATTGCCGGGCTGGTCACCTCGGTTCAACATCGCGTTGCACGCACTTCGGGTAACCCCTATGGTGCGGTCACGGTTGAAGACTTTGAGGGCGAGCTGAACGTCATGTTGATGGGCAAGACCTATCAAGAGTTTGGCCGCGCACTGGAAGCTGACCAAGTGGTCGTGGTTCGAGGGCGAGTAAGCCAACGCGATGACGGTAAGAGCCTAAATGCCTACTCGATAGAAACCATCGAGGGTGGCGCCGACGGCCCGAGTGGGCCTATTGTTCTGAAATTGCCTGAGTCAGAGGCAACACGTGAGGTTCTCGAGTCTCTAGATCGAATTCTCCGGGTTCATGCCGGCCCGGATGAAGTGCAGGTGCGTCTAATCGGGACAGATCAAGAGCGACTTTTCAAATTGCAACCAACCGTGAAAATCAGCGGCGAACTAATCGGTGAACTTAAAGTTTTGCTCGGTGCAAGCTGCCTGAGCGCTTAACTGAGTTTTTCGCCCGGCTTCATGTAGCCGCGTTGGTAGTACAAAAGCGCTTCATCCTCGGCTCCTGAGAGCCCCTCAAGCACATCAATTACAACCACAGCATTGCTTTCAATGGCGTGAATGTCTCTAATTCTTGCAATCAATATTGAAGTTGCGTCTGGAAAGACCGGTACCTGGTAGGGGCCGACATGCCAGTCACTCGGAATAAATCGTTGGGTGTGGTCTGCTGCCATGCGCTGCGCCAATGCCACATTTCGTTCACCAAGGGTGTGAATTGCGACGTACTTGCCAACTTTTAACATGGGAAAAGTGCTGGAGCCTTGAGAGACGTTGAAACTGGCTAGCGGCGGGTTGGTGCCCAGCGAGGTCATCGAGGTGGCGGTGAAACCGACTGGTTTGCCCTCATCATCATTCAAGGTGATGACCGAGACACCCGATGCGTGTCGGCGGAAACTTGCTCTTAGGGCTTCGATTGGATCTTTTTCAACAGTCAAATTTTGCATTCTTTACCTTTGTCTCAACGCCTTCAACAATAACTAACGCGTGTTTCATTCCTCATCAGCGCCTAGAATTACCTGAACGAACTCTGGAGGAAAGTTGACCCAGTCACAACAAGCGAACTTGCGCATTATCGACCTGCGTGGCGCTGAGCTGGACTCATCCTTGGTGAACGCATCGGTGCCTCGAGCCTCAGTAGATATTTCGGTTGCAATTGGGCAAATTCAGGACCTTCTCGCTGATGTAAAGTTGCGTGGCGCTGACGCAATCGTTGACGTCACTCAAGAGCGCGACGGTGTGGACCCACGGCCAATCAGGGTTTCCCAGGCTGAACTCACCAATGCACTAAACACCCTGGAACCAAGCCTTCGGTCATCGATCGAAGAATCGATTTCACGGGTGAGAAAAGTTTCTCTCGCCACCATGCCTCAGGCTGTTTCTGTCAGCCTCTCTGCTGGTGCAAAGGTTCACCAGCGCTATGTGCCGGTTGATTCGGTTGGTTTATATGTTCCAGGTGGCAAAGCGGTCTATCCATCAAGCGTGATCATGAATGTGGTTCCGGCTCAGGTTGCTGGAGTCCAACGTCTTGTTGTTGCCACACCAGCGCAAAAAGACTTCGGCGGTCGGCCTCATCCCACGGTGCTTGCAACTGCAGCGCTGCTTGGCGTTGATGAGGTGTTGTGCATGGGCGGCCCTGCTGCCATTGCAGGTTTCGCTTATGGTCTGCCGCAAATTGGCTTTGAGCCAGTGAACCTGGTAACCGGTCCCGGGAATATTTATGTCGCCGCCGCTAAACGCGCGCTTCGGGGAACGATCGGAATTGATTCTGAAGCCGGAACCACCGAAATCTTGATCCTGGCCGATGAAACTGCCAACGCGCGATTTATTGCTTTTGACCTAGTCAGTCAGGCTGAACACGATGAAGCTGCAGCTTCGGTTCTGGTCACCCCATCGGTTGAACTGGCACATGCGGTCATCAATGAGATTTCAGCGATTGCCGCTAACACCCAGCACTCAGAGCGCGTTTTCACCGCCTTGGGTGGCCAACAGTCGGCAGTGGTTTTGGTTGACGACCTTGCAGCGGGCATTCGGTTTGCCAATGATTATGCGACCGAACATTTGGAGATTCACACGAAAGTTAATGAGGCTGTGCTGCCGCAGATCACCAATGCGGGTGCTGTCTTTTTGGGAGAGTATTCACCGGTTAGCCTTGGCGATTACATCGCTGGTTCCAACCACGTCTTACCAACCGGCCAGCAGGCCAAATTCGGTGCTGGCCTGGGAGTGTTGACTTTCCTAAGGGCACAGCAGGTAATTGATTATGATCGCCAAGGTTTATCAGAAGTCTCTCAACTCGTTAATGGTTTCGCCCAGTCCGAAGGCTTACCTGCTCACGGCGAAGCCATCCTTGCCCGGTTTGAAGATTAAGCCAGGAGGTTTAAATGCACTGTCCTTTTTGTAGATATCCAGATTCGCGGGTAACTGACTCACGCACCTCAGACGATGGCGCATCGATTCGCCGCCGCCGACAGTGCCCACAATGCAACATGCGTTTCAGCACCACCGAAACCGCAAGTTTGCTTGTGGTAAAACGCAGCGGGGTGACCGAGCCGTTCAGGCGCGACAAGATCGTTAATGGTGTTCGCAAGGCATGCCAGGGTCGTCCAGTTTCAGATGCAGATTTGGCGCTGCTTGCCCAAGAAGTCGAGGAAAGTATTAGGTCCTCTGGTGTTGCCCAGATTGACGCATTTGACGTTGGCTTAGCCACACTCGAACCGCTACGAAAGCTCGATGAGGTCGCGTTCATGCGATTCGCGAGCGTTTATCAGGGCTGGGAAACGTTGGAAGATTTCGAGGCCGCAATTGGCGTTCTAAAGCAAAACCGCTCACTTCACGAGGATGAGTCGGTTTCTCCAAATAATGACTGACTTGGAACCCAAGGACCATATGTTTTATCGCGCAATTTTTAAACTAGCTTTCAGCTGGATGGACGCCGAGCTGGCTCACCACATCGGAATGTTCTCGATACGAGTCGCCGGGGCACTGGGGATTACCAAGCTCGCCAAACTTCGCAGAGGTGGCAGGGGAGCGGTGCAAGCCTTTGGCCTTCACTTTGATGCCCCATTCGGAGTCGCCGCTGGGTTCGATAAAAATGCGGTTGCAGTCAAAGCCTTGGGCGAACTTGGCTTTTCACACGTTGAAATCGGCACGGTCACGGCCGTGCCCCAATCCGGAAACGAAAAGCCTCGCTTATTTCGATTGATTCCAGACCGCGCATTGATCAACCGAATGGGCTTCAACAATCAAGGAGCCGAAGTTGTTGCGAACCGGCTCAGAAAATTGCGTCTTCGACACGGTAGTTCGCTGCCAATCATTGGTGTAAACATTGGAAAATCTCGAATCGTCGAGGTTGAAAATGCTGTCTCCGACTATCAAACCAGTGCCAGACTTTTGGCACCTCACGCTGACTATCTCGCTGTAAACGTTTCATCGCCAAATACGCCAGGGCTTCGCTCACTTCAGTCCGTCGAATCGCTGAGACCAATCTTGGTGGCCGTGCAAAAAGAAGCTCAGGGCAAGCCAATCCTGGTGAAGATTGCTCCGGATTTGGCCGACGAGGATGTTGTGGCTGTCGCGGAATTGGTGTCGGAACTTGGTTTAGCTGGAGTAATCGCAACCAACACCACAATTTCAAGAGATGGTTTGAAAAGTGACCCAGCGAAGGTTTCCGCGATTGGCGCCGGCGGGCTATCTGGCGCACCCCTAAAAGCGCGCTCGATGGCAGTTCTGCGAATTTTGAATCAGGCCTTGAACGGCAAGGCCTCGATTATTTCGGTTGGCGGAATTGAAACCGGTGCGGAAGCTCGAGAAAGATTGGAAGCCGGGGCGACTTTAGTTCAGGGCTATAGCGGATTCATTTTCTTCGGCCCACTCTGGGCTCGCAAAATAAATCGTGAATTGACTCGTTAGTCGTTTCTAGTCGACTTTGTCGCCGCGTTTTACCTGAGGCTTTGGAAGGCGCATTGGGCGCATCTGGATCGAGCGCATCGCCGCGTACCAACGAACACCCTTTTCAAGTTTTCCCTTGCCATATTTGGCTTCGATAACTCGTTCGACTCGTCGACCAATAAAGAACGCGTCAACTGCGATGACGAAAAAGAGGATCCACATCCCGAGCAGGGTATAGACCTGAACGGCCACATTGCCAGCGTAAGAAATAATGATCATCACGAAAAGTGCCGGCATAACCAACTGGCCTGCGGTGAATCTTGAGTCAACAATGTCGCGGGCCAATCGGCGCTGTGGGCCCTTGTCGCGAACGGTTAGGTAGCGCTCCTCGCCGCGCATCATGCCCTCGCGAGCTTTTTTACGTTCTGCAGCGGCCGCAGCACGCGCAGCCTTGACCGCTTCAGGAGACTTGTCGCCGACTAGAGGTTTGCGGTTCGCAGCCTCTTGCTGCTTGCGGGCTGGCGTTGGGCGGCCTTTGCCGGCTGCTGGAGTCTTGTCAGTCATTTTTGTTCCTAAGCTGCGAGTTGGACTTTAAGATTACTCTCATGACGCCAACTTCCATTTCACTGAATAAAGACCAAGTTTCTCAAGCTGAAGCGATAGTCGGCTCTGGTTTCGAGGCAAGCCTCGCCGAGTTGGCGCAATTAGTCAGAATTCCGGGCATTGCCTGGGAGGCATTCGATGCCAACCAGCTGGAAATTAGCGCGGAGGCGATTGCCAAGTTGCTGCGTGACACCGGTGTCTTCGAACTAGTAGAGATTCGTAAAGCGTCAGTAGATGGGAAATTGGGATCGCCGGCTATTGTTGCCCGACGCCTTGCCAAAAATGGGCGCCCGCAAATCTTGCTCTATGCACATCACGATGTTCAACCCCCGGGCGATGAATCGGTTTGGCTAACGCGCCCCTTCGAGCCAACCATCAAGAATGGCCGCATGTATGGCCGTGGAGCAGCCGATGACAAAGCTGGCATCGTCTCGCACCTGGCCGCACTTCGAACGCTTGCCAAGGTTTGCGGAGACGATTTTGACCTTGGAATCAGCGTCTTCATCGAGGGGGAGGAGGAGGCTGGGTCTCCTACTTTCCGCAACTTCCTTGAGGAAAACCGTGACATCTTGAAGGCCGATGCAATTGTGGTTGCAGACTCGGGAAACTGGTCAGAAACCATCCCGGCGCTAACTGCAACTTTGCGCGGTCTAGTTTCGCAGGAAATCGAAATTCAAACCCTCGACCATGCCCTCCATTCCGGCATGTATGGGGGAGCGGTTCCTGATGCCATGACCGCAATGATTCGAGTTTTGGCCAGCTTGCACGCCGATGACGGTAGCGTTGCCGTTGCTGGCTTGCACGAGGGCAAAGCTGAAGATTTGCCCTATTCGGATGAAGACCTGCGACGCGATTCGGGACTATTGGAAGGCGTTAGTGATATCGGTTCCGGCACAATCCTGGACCGGATTTGGAATAAGCCTGCAATCACAGTTATCGGCATCGATGCTCCTTCGGTCTCGCTGTCTTCAAACACCATGCTGCCTTCGGCAAAAGCAAAGATTTCGATGCGCATAGCACCGGGGCAGGATCCAGCAGAAGCTTTGGCGGCGCTTCGTTCGCATTTAGAAGCTCACGTTCCATTCGGCGCGAGACTAACTTTCGGGGAAACCGAACTTGGAAAGCCATTTGCAGTCGACGACAGCGGCTGGGCTGCTGCTCTGGCTCGACTTGCACTCAAAACTGCCTGGGCCGAGACCCCGGTAAATATGGGGGTCGGCGGGTCGATTCCGTTTATCGCCGACTTGATCGAAGTGTTTCCTGAGGCGCAGATTCTGGTCACTGGTGTCGAGGACCCTGATTCGAGAGCCCACAGCCCAAACGAGTCGGTTCACCTCGAATCATTGCGGAAAACTATGTTGGCCGAGGCTCTTTTGCTTATTGGCGGGAATGCTTTTTCGCTTTGACCTGTTTTACAATTTTAAGAAGCAATTAATCATCGATTGGAGCCAAAATGACTGACACTCTTACACACGGTGTTGACCTAACCGAGCAGGCAAAGAGCAAGGTTCGCGCTCTGATCGCCGCTGAGGGCCGCGATGACCTGCGTTTGCGCGTTGCTGTTCAGCCTGGCGGGTGCTCAGGGTTGATTTACCAGCTTTACTTCGACGAGATGCTTGATGAGACCGACGCTCTTAAGAATTTTGATGGCGTTGAAGTTGTTGTCGACAAAATGAGTGTGCCTTACCTCGACGGCGCATCAATCGATTTCGAAGACACAATTCAGAAGCAGGGTTTCACAATCGATAACCCTAATGCCGAGGGCTCTTGCGCCTGCGGCGACTCGTTCAGCTAAGGATTTTCGGAAAGACCCGGCCACCAATTCGGTGTGCCGGGTTTTTTGTTTGAAAATAGCGTGGTTTTGGGGCGTTTTTGGGCTTGATGCAAGCCCGCGAGGCGTAGACTAATGGCGTAACGATTCGATATTCGAAGGGTCGATTGTGCTTTCTAAGCGTGGATTGAAGTGGGCCGCAGTGCCTGCAATTGCTTCTCTGTCTCTACTCCTATCTGGGTGTAGCACCGAGGAGCTTCGTGGTTATTTGCCTGGCACCCCTGGCATTACTAATCACACTGACCGCATCACCGGACTCTGGACTACCAGCTGGATCGTGTTGTTGCTCGTTGGTGTGATGTCTTGGGGTCTAATGGCTTGGGCGATCATCGTATACCGTCGCCGCAAGGGCCAGACTGGTCTGCCAGAGCAGTTGCGCTATAACAACCCAATCGAGACCCTGTTCACAATCGTTCCTTTGATTCTGATTGTTGGATTTTTTGCCTTCACTGCTCGCGACATTCAGTCAATTGAGCAGCCGACTGCCAACCCAGACGTAAAAATCCAGGTAATTGGCAAGCAATGGAGCTGGGACTTCAACTACACCAACGCCAACGTCTATGACTCTGGAATCCAGTCTCAGTTCGCTGGAAAGGTCGGCAGCGAAGCTTCACTGCCAGTGCTTTACTTGCCAGTCAACAAGACCGTTGAACTTGACCTAACTTCTCGCGATGTAATCCACTCTTTCTGGGTGGTCGACTTCCTTTACAAAAAGGACATGTTCCCAGCACGCACCAACCACATGTACTTCACCCCGCAAAAGGTGGGTACATACAAGGGAAAGTGTGCCGAGCTCTGTGGCGAATTCCACTCAATGATGTTGTTCAACGTCAAGGTAGTACCACAGGCCGAATATGACGCACACATGGCACAGCTAGCGGCAGCCGGAAACGTTGGTCAGCTAGACGCCAAGTTCTCACGTAACCAGAACCTACCTGCCGACAACCCAGAAATCCGAGGCTAACGAAGAATGGCTACCGCTACCGCTACCAAGTCACAAGTTGGGTCGAACAAAAAGACCAAGGGTCAAATCATGGTCGACTGGATCACGACCACTGACCACAAGAAGATCGGTTACCTGTACCTGATCACTTCGTTCCTGTATTTCCTAGTGGGCGGTGTGATGGCACTGGTCATCCGTGCCCAGCTCTCAGCCCCGGGGCTTGAGATTGTCGCCACCAAAGAGCAGTACAACCAGCTCTTCACCATGCACGGCACAATCATGCTCTTGATGTTCGCAACTCCACTATTTGCGGCCTTTGCCAACATCCTGATGCCGGTTCAAATTGGCGCACCAGATGTGGCCTTCCCACGTCTAAACGCAATTGCATACTGGTTCTATTTCTTCGGCTCGTTTGTTGCGGTTGCCGGTTTCTTCACCCCACAGGGTGCAGCAAGCTTCGGTTGGTTCGCCTATGCGCCACTTTCAAGCACTACCTTTTCACCTGGTCTCGGCGGAGACCTTTGGGTGTTCGGTCTAGCTCTTGGTGGTTTTGGAACCATCATGGGTGGTGTCAACTTCATCACCACGATCTTGACCATGCGAGCACCTGGTATGACCATGTGGCGTTTGCCGATTTTCACTTGGAACACCCTTGTGACCTCAATCCTGGTCATCATGTGTTTCCCACCTCTAGCGGCAGCGCTTTTCGCTCTTGGTGCAGACCGCCGCTTTGGTGCACACATCTTTGACCCAGCCAATGGTGGCCCAATGCTTTGGGAGCACTTGTTCTGGTTCTTCGGCCACCCAGAGGTTTACATCCTGGCATTGCCGTTCTTTGGAATTATTTCTGAAGTGTTCCCGGTCTTCAGCCGCAAGCCAATTTTCGGTTACAAGACTCTGGTCTATGCAACCATCGCAATTGCGGCATTGTCGATGACCGTTTGGGCTCACCACATGTACGTAACCGGAACGGTTTTGCTTCCGTTCTTCGCGTTTACAACCATGTTGATTGCTGTACCAACCGGTGTAAAGGTGTTCAACTGGATCGGTACCATGTGGCGCGGTTCAATCACCTTCGAGACTCCAATGCTTTTCGCACTTGGCTTCTTGACCACCTTCATCTTTGGTGGTCTTACCGGTGTCATCTTGGCTTCGCCAGTGCTTGACTTCCACCTCTCAGACAGCTACTTCGTAGTAGCGCACTTCCACTACGTAGTATTCGGAACTGTTGTGTTCGCGATGTTCGCAGGCATTTACTTCTGGTATCCAAAGATGACCGGAAAGATGCTGAACGAGCGTCTTGGCAAGATTCAGTTCTGGATGCTGTTCTTGGGCTTCCACGCTACTTTCTTGATTCAGCACTGGCTGGGTGTCATCGGTATGCCTCGTCGCTACGCGACATACCTACCTGAGGACGGATTCACCTGGATGAACCAGTTCTCAACCGCTGGATCGGTTCTACTTGCATTGTCGTTCATTCCTTTCCTCTGGAACGTCTACATCACAGCTCGCAAGGGAACCGTAACCACGTTGAACGACCCTTGGGGCTATGGCCGCTCTCTTGAGTGGGCAACTGCTTCACCGTTCCCACGTCACAACTTCACTTCGATTCCTCGCGTTCGTTCAGAATCGCCAGCTTTCGACTTGAACCACCCAGAGTTCGCTTCTCCTGATGCTCAGGCGTCAGCAACCATGAAGGGCTAACCCGACCATGAAGTTCAATGGAAAACTCTTTTGGTTTCTAACCGCGTTCTACCTTGTGGACTCGGCCGGTTATGCCATTTGGTTTGCTAACTCCTACAACGGCGGCTTTGAGCCAATCGGCACCGCTGCAATTGCGATGCTTGGCATTATGTCGGCCTTCTTGGCCTTCTATCTTCAGAAGACCGCCAAGAGCCAGGGCCCAGTGCCAGAGGACCGTTTGACGGCAAACATCGAAGACGGTGACACAGAGATCGGTTTCTTCGCTCCTTGGAGCTGGTGGCCATTCTTCCTTGGCCTATTCGGCTCAATTGTTTTTGCAGCACTTGCAATTGGCTGGTGGCTATTCTTCATTGGCTTCCCTCTAGCCGTTGTTGCTCTGATTGGATTTGTTTTCGAGTTCAGCCGAGGACAGCACGCTCACTAAAGATTTAAGCAAATTGAACCCCCGACCTAATGGTTGGGGGTTCAATTTTTTGCTAGGGGAGTGGCAGGCTTGATTGGGCTTTCCTCTAACTTGGGTTGAGGGGGTGCCTAAGATCTCCATCGGAGTGGGTGCTGATAACCTCTGAAATTACGACCCTGTAAGCGTCGTACCAGCGTTTGGCGAGGCGTTTTGCCTCCAAGTGTGTCTCGTCACGACTAAAGGTTCGTAACGCCTCCTGTGACTCGAAATAGTAGACGACACTTCGTTCGGTTCGATCCTCGTTCCACCAGCGCTCAGCCCCTCTGTAGCCGACGGTAGCCTCGGCAACACTCATGATAATCGCGTCTAGTCTGTGGAACTCGTCGTCGTATTCACCGGGTCTGAAGATAAATGTGGCGGAAATCATTATTCAAGTATGACTCACCGTTCAAATCCGGGCGCGCCTGTTTTTGGTGCGCGCTGGCGGAACCGGGGTTCTTGGCAGAATTCAGGTTAAAGCAATTGGTCGGAATCGCTGAGGACTCCGACCAATTAGCTTTGAAGCTTTGCAGGTTACTTCTTTGCCGCTGCTTTCTTGGCAACCGGCTTCTTAGCAGCCGTAACAGCCTTTTTGGCTGGGGCAGCTTCAACAGCTGGAGCGTGATCGTGAAGTGCCGCGTCAAGCTCACTCTGAGTAACCGGTGCAATTCGGTCTTCGAAGTAGAAGCGTGACAAGCCAGCACGGATTCGTGCGCGAATTGTGATTTTGCCCTGGGCGTTTGGACGAGCCAATGTTGGCTGGTAGTCCTTGAAGTCGACTAGCTTCCACTGCTCAAACGCCTCGAGTGGCTCGTGAATCTCAATGTACTCACCATGTGGCATTCGAATGATTCGTCCAGTCTCGCGGCCATGGAGAGCGATCTCACGGTCTTTGCGCTGAAGCGATAGACAGATGCGCTTGGTGATGATGAAGGCGATGATTGGGGCCACGATTAGAAGAATCTGAATCGAAGTCAATACGTTGTTCATCGACATCTTGAAGTTGGTCGCGATCAAGTCGGTGCTTGCACCGGCCCAAAGAGCCGCATAGAAAGTAACACCTGCTGCACCAATTGCGGTGCGAGTAGGAGCGTTGCGTGGGCGGTCCAAAACGTGGTGCTCACGCTTGTCGCCGGTAACCCAAGCCTCTAGGAATGGGTAGAGCGCTACAACGGCCAGGAAGCCAACACCAACGATCATTGGCAACAAGATGTTCCATGCCCAGGTGACCCCGCCAGCGTGCACTTCTAGGTGGGTAGGAGCAAGTCGCAATGCACCATCCAAGAAGCCGATGTACCAGTCAGGCTGGGTTCCAGCAGACACAGGCGACGGGTCGTAACCGCCGTAGTTCCAAACTGGGTTAATGGTGAAGGTTGCGGCAATCAGCATGATTACACCGAACACGATGAAGAAGAATCCACCAGCCTTGGCAACGTAAACCGGCATAAGTGGGTAACCAACGACGTTGGTGTCTTTGCGGCCCGGGCCTGAGTAGTGGGTGTGCTTGTGGATGACCACCATGAACAAGTGGATCACGATGAAGATCAAAATCAAGGCTGGAACTAGCAAAATGTGGAGACCGTAAAGTCGCGCAACAATCTGCTCACCAGGGAACTCGCCACCGAATAGAAGTGATGAGGTGTAAGCACCGATTACCGGTAGACCCTTGATCATTCCATCGATGATGCGAAGACCGTTTCCGGAAAGAAGGTCATCTGGAAGTGAGTAACCGGTGAAACCAGCTGCCATTCCCAGAACAAAAAGCATGAAACCAACAACCCAGTTGATTTCACGTGGCTTGCGGAATGCTCCGGTGAAGAACACGCGAAGCATGTGTAGGCCAGCGGCCGCTACGAAAAGCAGAGCAGCCCAGTGGTGCACCTGGCGCATTAGAAGACCGCCGCGAACCTCGAAGGAGATGTCTAGAGTCGACGCATAAGCAATCGACATCTCGGCACCCTTTAGCGGGCCATAAACACCATCGTAGATAACCGGAGTCATCGCTGGCTGGAAGAAGAAGGTTAGGAAGGTGCCCGATAGGAGAAGAACGAAGAAGCTGTAAAGGGCTACCTCACCCAACATGAATGACCAGTGGTCAGGGAAGATCTTTCGACCAAATTCCTTGAGGATGCCAGCAACGCCAACACGCTCATCAAGGTAGTTAGCGGTTCCAGCTAGGAAACCGCCCTTTTTCTGAGTGTTTACCGCAGTGCTCATTTTTAACGCTCCCAGAAGCTAGGGCCAACAGGCTCGGTGAAATCGCTCTGCGCGATTAGGTAACCCTCTGAGTCAACCGCAATTGGCAGCTGAGGAAGTGGGCGTGATGCAGGGCCGAAAATAACCTTGCATTCGTCGGTCACGTCGAAGGTTGACTGGTGACACGGGCACAGCAGGTGGTGGGTGCGCTGCTCATAAAGAGCCACTGGGCAACCAACGTGGGTGCAAATCTTGCTGTAGGCGACGATGCCGTCGTAAGACCAGTTCTTGCGCTCAGGGCTTTCCTTTAGGTCAGCTGGGTCTAGGCGAACAAGCAGGACCGCAGCCTTAGCCTTCTCTTCGAGCTTGTGGTGAGGAAGCTCAGCCAAGCCCTCAGGGATGACGTGGAAAACAGAACCTAGAGTCACGTCAGATGCCTTGATTGGCAGACCGGTTGGGTCCTTGGTTAGGCGGGTGCCGGCCTTCCACATTGTGTGGCGAAGGGTGTCCTTAGGGTTTGGTCCTAGGTCACCAAAGAAAAAGATCGCTGGAATCGGGAACAGCGCAAGTGCACCGTAAAGTGAGCGGCGAATTAGCTTGCGACGGCTGAAACCAGACTCGCTGTCAGCAAGCTTGATGATTTCGATGGCGCGGGCACGAACAGCTTCGCTTCCACGGGTCTGGTGACGCTCTTCAGAAACCTCGGCGTCTGGCATTAGAGTCTTGGCCCAGTGAACTGCACCGATACCGATACCAAATAGGCCAAGAACGATTCCGAGCCCCATGAACAAGGTGTTGTCACGAACGGTACCCAAGTCATCGGTCAGAGGGAAGGCAAAGTAGGCGTAAATCGCAAAAATCGAACCCAAAACCGAAACCAAGAAAAGTGCAGCAACTTGGCGAGCGGCGGCCTTCTCGTGCTTGACGCTCTTGTCGGTCATTCGCACACGGTGCGGCTCCATGCCAGGGTCGACTACCTTGTCGGCTGCAATTACTGCGAGTCCGGTTGCGTAGTCGTGCTCAGGCTCTTGAGAACCCTTGCCAGATGCGATGCTCTTGCTGTCGCTCACTGATTACTCCCTTTTCTTGAATCTCTTTGACGAAAAAACTTAGTTTGACTTGGCGCCGAGCCAAATGGTCAGGGCGATGATGAAGCCGAGTGCAAAGATCCAGACAAAAAGACCTTCAACTACCGGACCAAGGTTGCCTAGTTCGTAACCACCCGCAGATGGGTGATCCTGCACGTAGGTCAAGTAGGTAATGATGTCCTTCTTGTCAGTTGGAGTCAGGTTGGCATCGTTGAAGACCGGCATGTTCTGTGGGCCGGTAAGCATCGCTTCGTAGATGTGGTCCGCAGGGACGCCGGTTAGGGCAGGGGCGAACTTACCCTGGGTCAGCGCACCACCGGCACCAACTGCGTTGTGACACATTGCACAGTTAATGCGGAATAGCTCGCCACCGCGAGTCGCGTTTCCGTTTGCCGCGAGCTGGGCGTCGGTTGGAATTGCTGGGCCAGGGCCAAGCGAGCCAACGTAGGCTGCGATTGCGTCAATCTGCTCACCAGTGAACTGGGAAGTCTTCTTCATGATCTGCGGGCCAGAAGCCTGAGCCGGCATACGACCGCTATCAACCTGGAACTCAGCTGCTGCAGCACCAACACCGATCAGGCTTGGAGCGTTCTGAGTTCCCTCGCCGTTGCGGCCGTGACAGCTTGCGCAGTTTGCCAAGAAAAGCTTGTGACCTTCGTCTACTTGCGCCTGGCTTAGAGCGGCGTTCACTGGCTTGGTGGTTTCGACAGCGGCAGTCGCAGCAGCATAGCCGCCACCGCTAACTGCAAGACCTGCTGCGATTACGAGGATCGCTGCCATCGGGTGGCGTCTTGCACCGTTGACGTTGCGCTTCATGAATGCCATTTAAATGCTCCAGCTATTTCTTATTTGAGTACGTAAACGATTAGGAAGAGGCCGATCCAGACCACGTCAACGAAGTGCCAGTAGTAAGACACAACAATCGCGCTGGTGGCTTCATAGTGACCAAACTTCTTGGCTGCGAAGGTGCGGCCAATGATGATCAAGAAGGCAATGAGACCGCCGGTCACGTGAAGAGCGTGGAAACCGGTGGTGATGTAGAACGCGCTGCCGTATGAGTTTGCGTTCAGCATTACACCTTCAGAAACAAGGGTTGCGTACTCCCAGACCTGGCCGGCAACGAACACGGCGCCGAGTAGATAGCTGAGGAAGAACCACTCGACCATTCCCCACTTGACGGGTGACAAGCCGGTCGCGCGTGGCTGAAGACGTTCTGCCGCGAAGACACCGAACTGTGCGGTGAATGAAGAGCTCACCAAGATCAAGGTGTTCACAAGGGCGAAAGGTACGTTCAGAATCTGGCTGTCATGTGCCCAAATGTCTGGAGAGTTAGCGCGAAGGCTGAAGTACATTGCGAACAGTGCCGCAAAGAACATCACCTCGCTGCCAAGCCAAACGATGGTTCCTACCGAGGTGGAACTTGGGCGATTGATTGCAGGCTGCGTCAAAGTAGTCGAAGACATGGATAAATTCTAACCCCGCGCCGGTCGGCAAACGGTCAATTAGCGCCGTTTTTATCGGGTTTTTCGGCAATAAACTTGTGACTATGACTAGCGCACTGAATTGGCCGACGATTCTCGGCAAACTCCTGCAGAAAAGCGACCTCGAACGCGTCGAGGCAAATTGGGCAATGCGCGAAATTATGGCCGGGGAGGCCACCGATTCGCAGGTCGGTGCGTTCATGATGGCTTTGCGATCTAAGGGTGAGACCGTAGACGAACTTTCGGGCCTAGTCGACGTCATGCTTCAGAATGCGGTAATCCTGAACACCGGTCCAGATGCGGTAGACATCGTCGGCACCGGCGGAGATTTACATGGCACCGTAAATATCTCGAGCATGGCCTCAATCCTGACCGCTGCGGCCGGAATTCCCGTTATGAAGCACGGATCCCGCTCTGCTTCGGGAAAAACCGGTTCTTCTGAGATGCTCGAGGTGCTCGGTGTTCGATTGGATCTTTCACCGGTCCGCGTGGCCGAAATCTTCAAGGAATGTAGCATCACATTCTTTTTTGCGCCGGTTTTTCACCCAGCAATGCGCCATGTTGCTCCAATTCGCAAGGAACTTGGGGTTCCAACCACTTTCAACTTTTTAGGACCGCTGGCGAACCCGGCTCAACCGATTGCCACCTCCCTCGGGGTTGCGAACCCCTTCATCGCGCCGCTAATGGCTGCTGAAATGGCAGCGCGAGGCAGAACCGCATTGGTTTTTAGGGGAGAGGACGGCTTGGATGAGCTCACCACAACCGGAACCAGCGATATTTGGCAGGTAAGCGGGGGAGAGGTGCGCCAGTTCGTGCTCGATCCGACCAAGTTTGGCCTGGAGCGAGCAACCCTTGATTCGCTCATTGGTGGGGACGCACATTTCAATGCCGAAGTTGCTGTTTCTCTGTTCAAGGGCGATAGAACCGGCAATCTTGGAGCGATTGCTGACATCGTGATTTTGAACGCGGCAGGAGGAGTGGTGGCCTACGAATTGGCCAAGGACGCCTCTAGAGCCGAGTTGGACCTAGACCTTCGATTCGAGGATGCCATTTCGCGCGTTTCAGAGGTGCTGAATTCGGGTGGCGCCAGAGCCAAGCTTGTCGAGTGGATTGCAGCAACGCAGATATAACTTCTGCGTCAAAGCAACATCACCACTCGGTAGCTCTGAGCCTCAATATCAACCAGCAGTTACGTTACCAACCAAAGGAATCGGAGGGAGTGCCAAATAAACATTACTTGACATAATGTTCATTATCGGCTTTATGGGGTCTGAGTCGGGAAGTGGCTGGCAATCAAATCAGCCAGACCGTGTGGGCCAACCTGATCCTGCGTGGCAATTAGCTCAGGCAGCGTCCACCAGCGATACTCGAGCACATCGCGCCGTTCATCTTCGGTCCAGCCTGACTGATCTAGTTCGAAATCATCCACCCGTAACTTATAAAAATGGTCGAGGTACGTGTGGTGATTTACACCATCGCCCCAGTCCCAGCGCCCAGAAATTTGGCCGATAGTTTCGCCAAGGGCTTCCTGTGGCATGAGAATTCCAGTTTCCTCCCAGAGTTCTCTAACCGCGGCTTCCAAAGGAGTTTCCCCGTCGTCTATTCCGCCACCGGGCGTGATCCAGCGCGGCGGCAGGCCTACCTCAGGGTCAAAATGCGTCAGCAGCAAAAATATTTCGTCCTGAGGATTGGTGAGCAAAATTCGGGCAGTTTCCCGGTGTTGGCCTGGTTGCATGGAAATTTCAGTTTCTTCTCTAGTCTCGGGATTTTGCTGGCTTCTTGCTGGTTTTTGAGTTCTTATTTCCGGTTTTTGAGAGTTTGTGTTGCTTGGGCTCCATGCCAAAGAACTTCATCGATGCCTGCATCAGGTAGCCAATCGAAATTGCAAAAATCAGCGTGCCTTCGCGAACCTGGCCACCCATTAGCCAACCGATTGCAAGCACTGTCACCTCATACATAGTGCGAACTTGCCAGAATGGCCAGCCAAGCAGTTTTTGGGTGCCAATCATGAGCCCATCACGAGGGCCCGATCCCAGATGCGAGCTGATGTACAGACCGGTTGCAAAGGCTACCGTGGCTGTGCCGAGGCAAAACATCAGTAAATTTTGCCAATACTGGTCAAAAACAGGTGTGAAAGGTGTCCAAAAATCCATCCACAGGCCAATCAAAATGGCGTTCATGATGCTGCCAACGCCCGGTTTGACTTTTAGGGGTATCCAGGCGATTAGAACTATGGAACTCACCACGATGCTGGCTATCCCATAGCTGGTGTGAAGTTGTTTTGAGACGCCCTGCGCAAAAACATCCCATGGCGGGATGCCGATTTTGGCATTGACTACCATCGAGAGTGCAAGCCCGTAAATAAAAAGCCCAATATTCAGGCGCGTCAGACGGCGGATCGACCGAAAATCAAACGCCAACTTCATGGCTGTAAACCTACCTCGTTAACTTGAATTTTGGTTCTAGGCGCTAGTTTGTAGGCATGAACTCGACACCGGCTAATCACCCTTACCTCTCCCCTGCCAAACCGCATATTTTTGCCCACCGCGGCTTCGCGGCCGAAAACGGCTTGATCGAGAACACGTTAAAGGCCTTCGATGCAGCTCTTTTGCTCGGTGCCACTCACATTGAGAGTGATATTCAAGTCACCAAGGATGGCGTCCCGGTGCTGTTTCACGACAACGACCTGGAACGTGTTGCCGGACTCCCCTTAAAAGTTAACGAACTCTATTTGACCGATCTTTTGGTCGTAGATTTAGGCGGCGGTTCGAGAATCCCAACGCTCGAGCAGGCGCTGACCCTGTTTCCGACTGCAAGGTTCAACCTTGACTTTAAGGTTTCCGGGGCGATTTCCCCTGCGGCCGAGGTTATTGCCAGGCTCCAGGCCACCGATCGGGTCCTGATTGCCAGTTTCTCTGATTCCAGAAGAAAACGCGCCCAGGCACTGCTTGGCCCAGCCTCAATCAGTTCAGCCGGAGGAATCCGCGTCTTACTGCTTTGGTTGGCGGCAAAACTTCGCCAGCGTTGGCTGGTTAAGGCGCTGTCAAGTGGAGTTCGCTCGCTTCAAATTCCAGTTCAATCGGGCCCAATTGTGCTCGACTCCCCCGGTTTTATCGAAATGATGAAGACTGCCGGGCTCGAATTGAACTACTGGACGATCAATGAAGCGGCTGAAATGAAGAGGCTAATTGACTTGGGTGCCGACGGAATCGTCACAGATCGAACCGATATTGCTGTGAATACCCTCCGAACAGCGAGTTGAGTTTGGTCAAAACCTTCTAAATGCGGGAAGATTGAGCGTTATCGAGTTGTTATACATCTCGAAGCCCCAAAAGGGCGCTCAAAATAGGAGGAAACATGGCACAGCAAACTATGCGCGGTATGCGTCTCGGCACACAGAGCCTTGAGAGCGAGCGTGGAGTCAACTACTCGGCTCGAGTAACCCACAGTTACCAGTGTGCAAACAACCACGTTTCAGAAATGATTTTTTCTGCAGATGCGGAAATTCCTCAGACTTGGCAGTGCAAGAGCTGCCCTCAGCAAGCCGTTTTGCTCGAAGATGGCAAAATCATCTCGCTTGACTTAGTAGAAGACAAGATTCCGCGCTCTCACTGGGAGATGCTCCTTGAGCGTCGCAGCCGTGAAGAGTTGGAAGAAATTCTGCAAGAACGCTTGGACTACATTCGAGCCCGTCGTGCCGGCGGACAAGCCGACCTCTAAAAAGCGCATCGAAAAAGGGCCCAGGCGACAGCCGGGCCCTTTTTCTTTAGCCTAATTTTGTTTTTGGATTGGCTTTTTGAATGCCCACTTGGTTACCAGCCAGAGTGCCTCAAGCACAATTCCGGTCGACATTTTTGATGCGCCTAAGGTTCGCTCAACAAAGGTGATTGGAACCTCAACGATTACGCCGCCGGCATTCTCCGTCCGCCAGGTCATTTCAACCTGAAATCCATATCCGCGAGCATTGACACCGGCCAGGTCCAAATTCTTCAGAAACTCTGTGTTGTAGACGCGAAACCCAGCCGTCATGTCCTTAACTTTGCTCCCGAGCATAATTCCGGCGTAGAAAGTTCCGACTCGAGATATCGCCTTGCGATACAGAGGCCAGTTTTCTACTGACCCACCGGTAGTCCATCGCGAACCGATCACCAAGTCTGCCTTTGGCGCTTGAGCTAAGAGTCTTGGCAAATCCTGAGGGCGGTGACTTCCATCGGCATCCATCTCGACCAGGTATTGATAACCCTGCTCAAACCCCCATTGGAAACCAGTCAAGTAAGCCCCACCAAGACCATCCTTGGTCTTGCGGTGCAGCACCGAAACTCGGGGGTTTTTTAGTGCGATTGAGTCTGCGAGGGCACCGGTTCCATCGGGGCTGTTGTCATCGACAACTAGGAAGTCGACTTCGGGATTTGCCTCTAAAACCTGAGTCAAAGTGATAGGTAGGGACTCGAGTTCGTTATAGGTGGGCATAATCACTAGGGTCTTCAAGTTGGTGCCTTTCAAGCAGATCGTCTCTTGAACTTATGCCAGCCACCTGTGAAAATCATGAAAGCCAATGCAAGAAAGTTAACGGCAAGATCGAATGCCGGGCCAACCACCATTGCTGGTGTCAGTGCAGTGCGAAGTGGAACTCTAGTAACCATTACTCCAGGCTCAAAGGTTGGTAGTTGAGCCAGAGTCGAACCATCCGGGGCAAATATTGCCGACACTCCCACCGTCGAATCATTCACAACCGCACGGCCGGTTTCTATGGCGCGCAATTTGGCAATTGCAACCTGCTGGAATGTTTCATCGGAGCGCCCGAAGTCGGAATTGTTAGTCTGCGACAAAATCACCGTTGCCCCCGAGTTCACCAAGTCCCTTGAAATATCATCGATGGCTATCTCGAAGCAAATAAGGATTCCAAGTTTTTTAGTACCAACGTTGAAAATGCCATCTCGAGTGCCAAAGGTGTAGCCGTGGGAAATCAAGCCTATGAGGTCAGGCGCGAGCGAATACCAGAAATCGTGATCCGGCACATACTCGGCAAATGGCACCGGGCGCTTCTTGTCATACCAATCGGTGAGGCCCTCCCCCGGCTTCCATAGCAAAGATGAGTTGTAGAGGGCATTGCCGCGTTTGGTGATTGTTCCAAAAATCAGCGGCACTTTCAAATAGTCGTCAACAAGTCGTCGGATTGTGTTTCCCGCACCCGCATCAGCTAAAGGGTTTATGTCTGATGCGTTTTCGGGCCAAACGACCAGTTCAACCTTTGATCCAAGTGGTTGCGACTTTATTTTTGCTGTCGCCTGCAGGTGATTTCGCAGAATCGAACCCGGTGTCGGGTTGGCGAAAAGACCTGCATTGGCATTTCCTTGAACGGCAGCGATCACCATCGAACCTGCCTGGGCGTCCTTGGGCAGAGTGGTCAGGGCGGGCACCAAGATAATCACCAAAATCAGTCCACCCGCGATGATTGATTCTGGCATTAGCCACAAAGGACCGCGGCCCGAGTGTGCAACTTTTTTCGAATCCCGAAGGCGATTTTTGATCTGGCGAAAGCTGCTGATGGTGATTGCGCAGACAAAAACAATCAGGAACGTTAGTAGAGCCTGTCCACCGTAAAAAACCCATTTTCCGAAAACAGATTCCGATTGGGACATGGCCAACCGTGACCAGGGAAAACCACCGTAGGGCAGGTTAGTTGAAACCCATTCACGAGCGGTCCATAGAGTTGCAACTGCAAAGGCGATGACGGCAGGGCGGAATACGCCTAGTTTTGAACCTTTACCAGATTCAAGCCATGACCAAACCCTCGAGATTGCAGCCATTCCTAGGGCAAAAAAGAAACCTTCAAGAATAGCCAGTGCCAGTAGCGGAACCGGCCCCAGGTAAAGGCTAATCCACTCGATCTGACTCACGTAGAAAAAGAAGCCGCCAACGTATCCGATTGCAAAGGCCTTACCGAACTTTTGCCCGCGAACGGAAACCAAAAGTGCAGTAACCGAGACGAAAATCATCGGCCATAGACCTTCACGAGGGTAGGCAAGGCTGGATAACACTCCACCGCTAATTGCTAATGGCCAGCGCCAAAATCTCCTCAGCCAAGCACCGAAGCCTTGCCCGAATCGAAAAGCGCGATTTTCTTGGTTAGCCATAGTAGGAATAGGCGACAATTCCGCGCTTTACCTTGTCAACAGCAGCCTTGGCAGTTGTGGCAAGCTCTCCGTCGGCTGTTTGAGCAATTTGGTCCAACACATCGATGATTTGCTTGGTCCAACGAATAAAGTCCCCCGCTAAGAGATCGGCGCTTTCTAGCACTGTGTCCAGCTTTGCGCCAGAAGCCCATCGATAAATTGGCTGAGCTAGTGAGTAATCAAGCGGTGCCGTCTGACCGAGTTTGTGTTCGTGTCGCAACCCTTCGAGATCATGCCAAAGGTCAACTGTGGCACCCAAGATGTCGCCGAAATTTCCCTTCGGAATTCTTGGTTCAAACTCCTCGTCATCACGACGGCTTTCATAAACCAAGACGGCTGCCATGGCTGCCAAACTTGGTGCATCAAGATCCTTCCAGAGGCCCTCTCGAAGCGCTTCTGCAATGAGCAAGTCACGTTCACCATAGATTCTTGCCAAAATTCGACCGGCATCAAGAACCTCATACTCCCCTGTCAAATCTGGCAGCGGTTGAATATATTTCATGTCTTCGAGCATGTCGCAAATGCGGTCGAAGGTTCTAGCAACCTGGTTTGTGCGACCCTCGATTTGATCGAGGATGGCCTCGAGTTCGCGTTGTAACTGGAACCAACGCTCCCCCCAGCGCGCATGTGATTCACGCTCATTGCAGTCATGACAAGGATGGCTGCGTAAGTCTCGCTTAAGCTGGTTCAGTCTTTGCTCTTGAAGATGGCGACCCTTGCTTTGGCGAATGTCTTTGCCGCGCTCGGCGCGTACTCGGCTACCACTAAGAGTTCGCTCTATGTCGCTGATTTCCCTGCGGATGGCTGCGTAACTGCTGAAGTCACCCTTGTGGCACTCCATCGATTTTGCGTAGCCATCAAGCGAAACCTGTTTTTCACGAATTCCCTTTGCCAAGCCAACCACCGAGCGGTCGGCTTGGAACTGAGCGAAGGAGGTCTCGAGTACTTCTCGCGCGCGCTCACGCCCGAAGGCCTCAATCAGGTTGACAGCCATGTTGTAGGTGGGGCGGAACGGGCTGATTAGAGGGTAGGTTCGCTTGCTGGCAAGGCCGGCAACGCTTGCCGGATCCATGTTTGCAGACCACTGGATTACCGAGTGCCCCTGTGTGTCGATTCCTCGTCGCCCGGCGCGGCCAGTCAGCTGGGTATATTCACCGGGAGTGATTTGAACTCGGCCTTCGCCGTTGTACTTATCCAGGCGTTCCAAAACAACAGATCTAGCCGGCATGTTGATGCCCAGTGCCAAGGTTTCGGTGGCAAATACGACACGAACAAGCTTGCGCAGGAATAGCGCCTCAACTACTTCTTTGAACGCCGGGAGCATTCCTGCGTGGTGGGCGGCAACGCCGCGTTCAAGTGCGCTTAACCACTCAAAATATCCGAGGGTGTTTAGATCCTCGTCATTGATGTTTTGAACCTTTTCCTCAACGATTCGCCGAATCTCTTGTTTTTCTTCGGTAGTCGTAAGCCTCACACCGTGGCTAAGGCAAGCCTTAACAGCGGCTTCACAACCGGCGCGAGAGAAAATGAAAAAGATCGCCGGCAAAAGATCTTGGTCGTCAAGTATGTCAACCATATCTGGCTTGCTGATGCGCTCGATGCGGTTCTGCGAACCGCCGCGTCGGTCGTCATAGAAGTTTGTTTTTCGGCCCTTCTGTGGGCGGTTGAGTGGCTGACGCATTTTTTCAGCGTGCTTCTGAGCCAACTCCGGATTCACTCTGAGAGTTTTGCCATCTTCGTCGAAAAGTTCGAGCAGTTCGTTGCCGAATAGGACGTGCTGATTTAGTGGCACCGGCCTAATTTCGGAAACGATGATCTCGGTATCCCCGCGCACCTCGTCGAGCCAAGCCCCAAATTCCTCTGCGTTCGAAACGGTGGCGCTTAGCGAAACAATTTTGACATCCTTCGGAAGGTGCAAAATCACTTCCTCCCACACCGCCCCACGGAATCGGTCGGCCAGGTAGTGCACCTCATCCATCACCACATAACCCAAATTCATCAACGATTCTGAATTGGCGTAGATCATGTTGCGCAGAACCTCGGTGGTCATCACAACAATTTGGGCATCCGAATTCTGATTGGTGTCTCCGGTGAGCAGGCCGACTTTGTCTGGCCCATATCGCTTCACCATTTCGGCAAATTTCTGGTTGCTAAGCGCCTTTATTGGTGTGGTGTAGAAAACCTTCAGGTTCTTTTCAATGGCTAGGTGAATGGCAAATTCACCGACGATGGTCTTTCCCGCACCGGTTGGGGCGGCGACCAGAACTCCCTTGCCCTCTGCAAGAGCGCGGCAAGACTGCTCTTGGAAGTCATCCATGGGAAATTTGAGAAGCTTTATGAAACTCTCGACTAGCGCATAGTTTTTAGGCTTTTTTGATTTTGCGTAGCGTTCAGCGGGGCTGAGTTCAACTTCTGTCATGAGTCACTTTCATCGGCAAGATTTTCGAACTCATCGAGGTCGATGCCAAGAGCTTTGGCTCGTTTTGCAACTCTTTTGTCATGCAGCCAGGCAATTCCACCGGCCAGTAGGTATAGGCAGGTCATCGGAATCATTACTAAGAGCATTGACATTGGGTCGGAGACCGGCGTGGCCAACGCGGCAATGATGGCGATGATGAAGACCGCAATTCGCCAGGATTTGATGATGCTTTTCGCGCTCAAAATGCCGATGAAGTTCAGCAGCACCAGGACCACTGGAAGAACGAAGGCGAGACCAAAAACCAACAGAATTCGAATAGTGAATAGAACATATTCGTTTGCGTTGATCACGTTTGCCGCGCCACTGGGCGTGAAACTAATCAGGCTGGATATGAAATATGGCAGTGAAGACCAGGCCAGCCAACAGCCTGCCAAAAACAGCGGCACAGCCGTTGCCAAGAAAGTTATGGTGTAGCGGCGCTCATGTTTCTTGAGACCAGGTGTGATAAACGCCCACAAGTTGTAAAGCCAAAACGGGCTCGATAGCAGGGCTCCCAAGAAGATTGAAGTTTGCATTTGGAGGTCAAATGCGCCGGTGACCGAACCAAAGTTGATGGTGGTGTTCGAGTGGTGGCTTGCCGCGTATTCGACGATTGGTGCTTGAAGCAGAGCGAAAACTTTATCGAAAATAAGCCAGCCAACCACGGCACCGACGAAAATAAAAATTGCAGACCAAAAAAGGCGATTTCTAAGTTCTTTGAGGTGTCCCCCGAGACCCATGCGTTTCTCGGGGTTCTTTTTTCTGGCCATTAGTGCCTGTTACTTAGCAGAGGTTGAGTTGTCCTCGGTGGCGGGCGCTTTATCTGCAGCCTTATCCGCAGCTTTGTCAGCGGCTTTATCTTCGCCAAGGCCCTTCATTTCCTTGCGGAAAATACGCATTGACTGTCCCAGGCTCTTTGCTAAACCTGGAAGTTTTGGTGCACCCCAAAGCAGCAGCACAATGACGAGAATGACAATGAAGTGCCAGCCTTCTAGCCCTCTAGCGAACATCGGTGAACCTGCTTTCGTTTACATCAATATTTTTTAGCGCAGTTCTAAGACTACGCTGTCGAGCGGCACGTTTTTTGGACTTCCGATTCAAAATATTACGCCGATTTTGCTCAAGTTTGACTGGGTCGGAAAGTAGGTCGGACTCGCGCTCCCCTTCGAGTTTTGACGGTCCAATTGCTGCAGCCAAGTCACTAACTGGCTTTGCCATTCGTTGCAATTGGTGGAGAACTTCTTGACCCCGGTGGAAAAGTGAAAGTCCAATTAGCGCGTACACAGCCAGCGACGCGACCACCAAACCGGTCCAGATCCAAAACCAAGCCCAAAAACCCATTTTTATTCAACCTCTGGTGAGATGCGTGTGGCCGTTTTTCCTAGTGCTGCCAGAGCATAATTCTTTACGATTTCGCGTGCTTCTGCGGGCGCAATCACTCTGGCTGCACCGCCATACTTTGCAATGAGTCGCCCAATGTTTGGCAAGTGCCCTACATTAATCTCAGCTCGAATCAAACCGTCTCCTGCATTCTTTGGTTCATTCACCGTCTGAGACTCGCTGATTAGCCGGTAGGCCTCGGGCATAACCTCAACCGTGACCGTCGTATCCGTTTGCTCAGCAACATAGGTAGCGTCTTCGATTTCAGCTACATTTTTAGCTGCCTCTGAAATTCCCTTTTCAAGCACTTCGATGGAGCGCATGTGCTCAATCAAGAAATTTCGAACACCCTTGTTGATGGGGCAATAGCCTCGGAGATACCAGACACCAGCCTGAACATCGATGCGCAAAGGGTCGATCTCTCTAACCGTCTTCTCACCTTTGCGATTTATGTATTCGCAGGAGATTGCCTTGCCGGCGAGTATGGCCTCGCGGATAGTTTCCGCGCCCATCTCAACTGGGCTGGCCGCAATTGAAATTACCGGGCTGGCTGCACTTGCACCTGACCCCGAAGCAATTTTCTCCTGCAAAGCTCGAATTTCAAGGTTGCCGGCAAATTCTGGAATTGTCGCAAGGTAACCAAGTCCTGCAGAAATAGCTGCGGCTTGGCGGGTTGACAGGCGCGGCACGTCATCGATGACTTCTGCGGTGGTGAGTGAGACTATGCCTTCGTCAAGCAGGTCAACATCTATGAAAAAAGGCCACTGTTGAAAATCACCCTGGTAGGCAGTGGTTTCATTGATTGACCGCAAGGCCTTTCGAATGTAGGACTCTTCCAGACCAAAATGTTCTGCCACTTCAGCCAATTGCACCTCACCTCGGTGAACCAGAAAACCCACTAGTGCGAGTAAAAAGTTGTAGCGATCCTCGCCATTGAAGCCGGTAAGTTTAGGCATGCGCAGCCAGCACCGCCTCGAAGTGTTTGTTGATCGCCATCGATAAATCGGGCGGCTGTAAAACCTCGATGTCTAGCACGTAGTCACTCAATTCTTCGGCCAACAACTGAAGATCCATGTAGGAAAGTTCGACTAGGTCGGCCTGAGCTGCGGTTGCTGGGCTCTCGCTCGAATCGATTCCCAAGTTGCTTTTACCGTCAAGGTGGAAATGAAACCAGGCCTGGCTATCTTTCTTTACCCGCAAGGTAGCTCTTTGAGCCCTGGTATGTTGCTCGAGGTCTTCCAACGCCGCTGCAATACTCTGAGCGCTCGGTGCCTCGAATTTGACCAACTCTACTTCTTTGTCATTTAGCTGAAGCGTTCGAGGAATCACCCTTGAAACAATACGTTTCAACAAGAAATTACGGACAGCCTTGCGGTCTTTATCCCAGCAAACCAGGAGCCATTGGCCATCAACGTTTCGCAGCAACCAAGGTTGAACCTTGCGCTGGGTTACCTCGCCGTCTGGTTTTCGGTAGTCGAAAACAACCTCGATGTGGTCTTCGATCGCCTCGCTAAGTGGCAAAAATGATGGCTCGTGAGTGCGCAACCTAGGTGCAAAACCAAGGATATCTGAGGCGGCTGGTTCAAGCCCCAGAGCCTTCAACCTGACCAGTCCACGATTGGCTTCACTTGACAGCGAGGCTTGAGCCCAAACCTGAGCCGCTAGATTCAAAAGTTGCAGTTGCTCGGCGTTAAATTCGATGCCTTCGGGCCAAAAGAATGTGTCGCTGGCGATTGTGTAGCGCATGTCATCGCTATCGATCTGTCCTTCAAATCCGTTGATCTGGATTCCCATTTGGCGAAGATCGCTTTTGTCTCGCTCAAATTTCTTGTGAACAGCGGTCTCATCGTTTGGGGTGGCTTTTAGATCTTCTCGGTAAGAGTCCACAGCATGAAAGAGCTCTCGCTTGGTCACTCCGCGCTCGGAATAAAGCAATACGCAAGTCAACTGGAACAGTCGCTCAGATTTATCAGACTTGAGCGGTTGCCAGGCTTCCTCATTTGCCATGATTCCCCCGATTTTCGATGGCTGAGACTGTGCTGTCGTTTGCTTGACTAACAACCGGTTTGGATTAGTTGGCGCCCAAGATGTCGATGACGAAAACCAAGGTTGAATTCGCAGGGATAGAGCCCTGGGCTGTTGCGCCATAACCCTCCGCAGGAGGAATGACAGCTACCACTTGCGAACCGATGGTCTGGCCGGCAACAGCCTTGAGGAAACCATTGATTAGGCTCCCCTGTGCAAGTTTGAACTGAACCGGCTGGCCTTTATCCCAAGATGAATCAAACTTGGTTTTGCCATCCCACAGGAATCCCGAATAGTGCAGGGTTACGGTCTGGCCCATTTTCACGGTCTCACCGCGCCCCTTGATTAGGGTGGCAATTTGCAGGTCCTTTGGCGGGTTGCTCTTCGGGATTGTGATTCCTGGAGTGCCATCGGCAGCGCGAACTACGTTCACGCCTGGGAACGTTGTTGGAAGCGCCTGTTCGTCACCCAGCGCCTTTGGCAAGAACACCTTGAGCACATCAAAAACGAAAACTACTGAATCGCTTGCCTTGACGCCAAGGTCAGGGATGCCTTGGCCGCCGTGAGCGAGCTTTGCCGGGAACAAAAGCGCTACGCGAGAACCCTGTCGAACACCAGAAAGCGCACCACAGAAATCTGGTTTTTGACCAGACTTTAGGAATTGTGTGGCAAAGTCAGTGCCGTCAAACTTTGAGCTCTGAAAAGTCTTGCCGGTGCCACCGTTGACTCCAAGGTACTCCAGGTCAACAAGTTGGTCTCCAACAATTTTTGGACCGTTACCTTCGGTTACCACGCGAGACTCGATGTTGCTCGAGGAAATTGGGGTTGCAAAATTAACGGTTGGAACCTTACCTAGGTCACCAGAAACCTGGATCTGATCCACGTTGGAGTGATCGGTGTATGGCTGGCAGGTTGTGCTGGCCCCGGCCATCAAGGCATCTGCAGGATTCTGAGCTGCGCAACCGGTGAGGGCTGCAAGGGTGGCTACGGTTGCTGCAAGGGCAAGAATTTTGCGCACGTGTCTCAATCTTTCAAATCTTAGGTATTCCTAGTTTACCTAGGCGTTTTGGCTGGAAGTTAGTCTTGTTCGCTTCGGGCAGCGGCTGCGGCTTCGGCATTTCGAACGGTCTTTCGAAGCTTTTTGTCACTGACCTTTCGCTCCCCCATATGCTCTGGGTTCCAGACGGCGATGTCCTCATCCGCAAAGTCAGGCTTTTGACGGGTCTTAAAGTTTGGGACGATTGTGCCAGGCGCCAGGCGCCTTGCCGTAACAAGAAAACCGGTGTGCCCAATCATCCGGTGTTCAGGGCGAACCGCAAGTCCCTGGAGGTGCCAACCTCGAACCATAGACTCCCAAGCTTCGGGTTCGGCAAAATGTCCGCTGTCGCGAAGGCCTTCCGTGAACCGGGATAGCTGGGTCACAGTCGCCACATAACCAATGATGAGCCCACCTGGAACCAAAGCACTGGCGCACTCTTCAATGCATTCCCATGGAGCCAGCATGTCTAGAACGATCCTGTCGACCGATCCCGCTTGTTTCTGCTTGGGTAATTCAACCTGTAAATCACCGATGTGAATGTCCCAGGTGTCCGGTACGAGACCAAGATTGGTGCCAACATTTGCTCTTGCGATGTCGGCAAACTCCTGACGGCGTTCAAAGGAATCAAGCTTTCCGGTTGGCCCGATAGCGCGCAATAGATACATGCTCAATCCGCCAGACCCGACACCAGCCTCAACCACACGTGCTCCGGGAAAAATGTCTCCCATGGTGACAATTTGGGCTGAGTCCTTTGGATAAATGATCGCGGCACCCCGGGGCATCGAGAGCACAAAATCACTCAGCAAAGGGCGAAAGGCTAGATACTCCACACCAAATTGATTCAAAATCACTGAACCCTCAGGTTTGCCAATGATGTCGTCGTGCATCAAGTCACCGCGATGAGTTCCGTAGCGCTGCCCGGCCTCGAGTGTGATTGTATTCAAACGACCCTTAGGACCGGTTAGTTGAACCCGATCGCCGGCCCGGAATGGGCCAGTTGGTAGCTTGGCAACCGGCTTTGTAGCCCGGTCACTTTCTGATTTTTGGGTCATTTTTTCCTTCATTTAAAAAGCTTTCGAAGATCTTTGATGGTTACGCCCTCGAGTGTTGGCCAAATGATTCGACCGGGGGCCGGTGGAATGGGGAGAATATTGGTCACTCCAATGGCCTTTGTCCCTGCAGCCTCGGCAGATCTCAAGCCTGTGATTGAATCTTCGAAGGCCACGCAGTCCTCGGGTGCAACGCCGAGTAGGTTGGCCGCCATCAAATATGGTTCAGGATGCGGCTTTCCATGGGTAACCATGTCACCGGCAACAATTACATCGAAGGCTTCAAAGGGAATTTGTTTTGCTACCGATTCGGCCATCCGCAACATAGACATTGTTACCAGAGCCGTCTTAATGCCCTTTTTCCGAAGTGCGAGCAAAAGCTCGCGCGCACCGGGCCGCCAAGGGATAGCCACATTTAGTTGTGCAACGACATCCGTGGTTAATCTTTCAATGATTTCTTCGGGTTCCAGATCTAGACCCATTTTGTCTTTCATGATCTTCGAAGAATCATAAAGACTCATCCCAATTAGCCCGAGGCCATCCTGGGTATTCCATGAGCTCTGATATTCGTCGGCCAAACTCTGTTCGCTGCTGAGCCAATACTCTTCCGAGTCGACAAGCGTCCCATCCATATCCCAAAGGACCGCAGCGGGTAGCTTTTTGCCAAACATAATGCTTCGATTTTACCTTCGACCAATGGAATAGAGTTTTCTAGAAGCCAAATCGGTGGACGAATACCGATTTAGCAGCAATTTCTGCTGATCAAGCGATGGAAAGGTGCCTGTGAGCGAACAGATTTTCTCGGGTCGAACGCTCATCGTGGCCTTCGAAGGTTGGAACGACGCCGCTGAATCGGCAAGTGGCGCGGCTAAATTTATCTGCGAGCAGATTAAGGCTGACGTCGTCGGCACAGTTGACCCTGAAGATTACTACGACTACCAATTCACTCGCCCTACAGTCTCTTATGACTCAGAAGGCAACCGAGTATTGGATTGGCCAGCAACCGAGATGTGCATTCCCTCGGCTGAGGCACTTGCCGAAAATCCAAGTTTTGGCAAAATAAGCGTTTTGCTTGGCACCGAACCTGCGCGCCGATGGAAGGCCTTCGCCGCAGAAATAATGGAAATGATCGAGGACCGTGAGATTGATGCGGTACTTTTCCTCGGCGCCATGCTTGCAGACGTACCGCACACACGACCAATTTCTATCACCGCAACCAGTCAAAATGACTCGGCTAGGTCCGAGTTGGGGATAGAGAAGAGCCAGTACGAGGGTCCGGTTGGAATTCTGAGCGTTCTTGGGATTGAACTGGAAAAGTTAGATATTCCGGCGGTTGCCGTTTGGGCTTCAGTTCCCCACTATGTTCACAACACTCCTTCACCGAAAGCGACACTAGCTCTTTTGATCGAAGTTGAGCGTTTGCTAGGGCTTCAGTTTGAGCATGGAAAACTTGCCGAAGAGGCCTTCGCCTGGGAGCGTGGAATCGATGAAATTGCCGAGGCCGACGATGAAATGGCCGGGTACATTAGCCAGCTAGAAAAGACTCGAGATGAGGTCGAATCTCCGGCCGCAACTGGTGAGTCTTTGGCAAAAGAATTTGAGAAGTTTTTGCGCGCCGAATCCAAGGAGTCGAAGGACTCCGACAAGCCCGAAGAGAACCTAGAAAACTAGGAAATCAAGCAGCAGATTAGGCGATCAATTGGCCGCTGACCAAGCCGGCTAGAACCGCAACGCCAACCACAATTCGCCAAACCACGAACGGCATGAATGATCCGCGGTTTAGATAGCGAAGGAACACCACGATCACCGAGAATCCGACACCAAAGGCAACCACCGTGGCAACGCCGGTAGCAGCCAGGTCACTTGGCGCAAGGTCTTTGTAGCTCTTTGCGAATTCATAGAGCCCACTGGCCAGGACTGCAGGAATTGCCAATAAAAAGCTGTATCGAGCCGCAGCCTGGCGACTGTAGCCAAGTGCAAGACCCACCGAAATTGTTCCTCCCGAGCGCGAAACTCCTGGAATTACTGACAGCGCCTGGCCGAGTCCAAAAAGTAAACCGTGTTTGGTCGTGAGTGAATCGATTCCACGTTGACGTTTACCGAAGCGATCAGCTAGCGCTAGCAGGATGCCAAAAATTATCAGGGTGGCGGAGATGACCCAAAGATTACGAAGTTGGTTTTCGATCAGGTCTTTGAAAGCCAAACCAATCACAACCACCGGCAAGCTACCCACGATGATTAGCCAACCAAGCTTGGAATCGGCGGTTTTTTTACCGCCAAAAATGCCGGCAAAAAAGGCCTTAACGATGCGAACAATGTCTTTCCAGAAGTAGATCAGAACCGCGGCTTCGGTGCCTAGCTGAATGGTCGCGATGAATGCGGTCAACTGTGGTTTAGGAATCGATTGAAGACCAAGTAACTGCTCTACGATTTGAACGTGTGCGCTTGAAGAAATCGGCAGGAACTCGGTGAGGCCCTGAATGATTCCAAGGATTAGTGCGTCGAAAATATTCAATCTTGTTCTTCTTCAGCTAGGGAGATGGGTAGGTATTCCTCGAATTGCTCCCCCAGAGCTTCTTCGTAGTTCAAAAATGCGTCTTCAAGTTGGTAATAAGCTTGCTCGACAGCCGGATCTGAATCACCACGGCGCGCAGAAACAGCCTCGAAGTGGCGCTCTAATGAGGCGATGAACTGTTGTAGCGCGAAGCGCGAATCTTGAGCCATAGAGCAAAACTACCCTGTCTTTGGTCTACTCGGAAGTATTTGGGGAGTAGTCCGGCTGCGAGTTCTCTGGTAATGTTGAACCTCGTTGCCCATGGCTTAGAGCCTGGTTCACCTGTCCGGGTGGCGGAATGGCAGACGCGCTAGCTTGAGGTGCTAGTCCTCTTATGAGGGTAGGGGTTCAAGTCCCCTTTCGGACACTAAACCCCAGCCCTCCACGGCTGGGGTTTTTCACTTGGATTGAAGCCAGAGTGACTGGTATTGAGACATATTGATTCCTTCGCCAAGCTCAAACTCGTTACCAGTCAGATGATCGACAACTTTCCAATTCAAATTCGGCAGCTCTTCACGGCCAACCCAACGAACTCCCTCACCAAGGTTATAAATTTGGGTCAGGTTTCCGGCTGGGTTTAATCGCTCAAAAATGACTACGCCTTGACCGCGCCCAGCGACTGCGCGGGTCGCAACCCCGGCGTGCAGAGATGCCAAACGGCTTCTGACATCAATCAAATTTTGCATTCCCTTTCTAATCCGGGTGTGCACCGATGTCGGTTTCTTTCCGGCCGCGGCCTCGTCGGCATGCGCCCAGTTCATCGCTGGCCTATTCAGCCATCGGCTATCATCGGCCTTGGCCTTGTCTTTTAGGTAGTCATAGTCATTGAATAGCCCGATTTCATCGCCCATGTACAGCAAAGGAATGCCACCAAAGCCAAACACCATCGTGTAGGCACAGAGGTAGCGAGCTATGGCCTTATCTACCTCGGGTTTATTCTTGTCATCCAGGAATTGTTCGATGCCAGTGAGGCTGGCCGCGGTGCCTGAGGTGCGGCGCTCCCCCGAGGCCTTATCCATCTGGAAGTCTGCCCCGCGTGAGCCCGAGCCCCAGAACTTGCCAGTGAAATAGTCAGCTAAGAACATGCGGTGTTCGTGTCCGTTGAGCCCGACATGGTGCGCATCAGAATCATCGATTGCCCAGCCAATGTCATCATGGCAGCGCAAATATGTTCCCCATGCCGTATTGGAAGGGATTGCCTTGAATCTCGAAAGGGTGAACTCAAGCAGCTTGGCATCCTTGGCGGCAATCGATGACCAAATCTGAACCATTAAAGAGTTGTGGTAGGCAAGATCAGAGAGCTTACCGGCACGATCTCCCTCACCCAAGTAGGCGCCTACCTGGGCTGGGCCAACAATTGCTTCTGCCTTAAAAATCAGTGCCGGTGCCAAAATTCGAGCAAATGCACGAATGGCCTGAGTGATGGCGTGTACCTCGGGTTCGCCTTGACACTGTGTACCCATCCGTTTCCAGATGAAAGCAATGGCATCCAATCTGAGGCAATCGACCCCGTGATTGGCTAGATTTCCGATGATGTCAGCGAACTCGCTGAATACTGCTGGGTTAGCCCAATTAACATCCCACTGGTAGGAGTTAAAAGTGGTCCAGACCCAGGCTTTTAGTTTTTTGTCGTAGGTGAAATTGCCCGGGGCAAAATCTGGAAAAACCTCGGGCAAAGACTTCTCATATTGGTCAGGAACGGTGCGATCAGGATAGGTGTAGAAATATTCCTGATACTTCTTGTCTCCCATTCGCGCCTTTTCGGCCCACTCGTGCTCTTCGGCAACGTGGTTTAAGACCAGGTCCAGTGTCAAAGAGATTCCTGCATCGTGCAACTCATCGGCCACTTCTCGCAATTGCTTCATGGTGCCCAGATCTGGTCTCAGTGCCCGGTAATTCATGACGGCGTAACCACCGTCATTGGCACCCGGACGCGGCTCAAGAATTGGCATCAGGTGTAGGTAAGTGACTTTAAGTTTTTTCAAATAATCGATCCGGGACTGTAAGCCGGCTAAGTCTTTATTGAACAGGTCTGTGTAAGCCACATAGCCAATCGTGTCTGCTTTTTGGAACCAATCAGGCTCGAGGACACGCTTTCGGTCACGAGCGCGCAGACTCTCATCGCGGTTGGCATGGCAGGCAATCAACACGTCAATAACCATCGGAAGTGCAGTTTGGATGTCATAGACCTCGGCAAGGCCTGAGATCAAGTCGCTACCCCATCGATCAAATCGGTCTAGTAGGTCGCTATCGCCGCGATTCTGCGGGTCCAAAGACTTAACCAAAGCAGCTCGAGCCTTTTTGGATGCGGCCTCATTCGCTTTTACAGACATAAATGCTCCTCAGATACTTGACCAAATCCTAAACTCCTATATTCACCGGTTGTAAGCGGTTTCAAATACCGTTGTCATCTCGTAATGATTCATCGGTGGGGCGAACCAAAAAAGTTAGACTTGAAGCAATGGAATCCTCCGAAACTCTTGGTGCTGCTGCGCTTTACAGCATCGATTTTGCGCGCGAAAAACTCGCCGGAAAATCGGTTATCGCACTAACCGGCGCAGGGATAAGCACCGATTCTGGAATTCCCGATTATCGCGGCGAAGGCAAAGTCGCTCGCCACCCGATGACTTTCGACATATTCATGGGTTCTAGCGCTGCACAAATTAGGTATTGGGCAAGAAGCTATGTCGGGTGGAGCCGGATTTCTGAAGCCAAGCCAAATTCTGGCCACTTCGCTCTGGCCACGGCAGAACGAATGGGGCAGGTTCGACAAATAATTACCCAAAATGTCGATTCGCTGCATCAAGTTGCCGGTTCCAAGAATGTAATCGATCTTCACGGCAGGCTCGACACTGTGCGTTGCATGTCATGCGGTGCGCCATTTTCCAGAACACTCATGGATGAGTGGCTTCAGGATCTAAACCCAGGCATCGAAAAAGATTTGAACCATGAATTTACTCCAGATGGCGATGCCGAACTCGAAGCAGCCGATGGTTTTCGCATTCCTGCCTGTCCACAATGCTCAGGTGTTCTAAAGCCGGACGTGGTGTTTTTTGGTGAATCTGTGCCGACCTCAAGAGTTGAAAATGCCATGGCTCGCCTCGATGAAGCGGATGCTTTGCTTGTTGCCGGCACTTCGCTGACCGTAAACTCTGGTCTTCGCTTCGCCAGAAGAGCTGCGCGCGCAGGCAAGCCGATAGTCATCGTAAACATCGGTGCCACTAAAGCCGATGAATTAGCAACCGCCAAAATTGAGGCGAATACCTCGCTCGTATTAGAGAGACTTTTCCTTGACTAAAACAACGATTGGCCTGCTTCGACACGGCCAAACCAATTGGAACATCGATTTTCGATTGCAGGGCGTAACCGACATTCCGCTCAACGAAACCGGAATCGCTCAAGCTAAGCTTGCGGGCCAGGTGTTAGCGAAGTCTGCTGGCCTGGCCTGGCAAAAGATTCTTTCCTCTCCCCTGTCCAGGGCTCGCGACACCGCGGTTATGGTTGGTGAGGCCTTGGGGATTGAGAATGTCGAAATCGAAGCGCTTTTGCTTGAGCGTTCTTTCGGAGAGGCCGAGGGGCTATCACACGAAGAGTGGCGCCTAAAGTATCCCGACACCAATCACGTACCGGGCGGAGAGTCGGTTGATCAACTTGAAGCAAGGTCGTGGGTGCTACTGCGCCATTTGCAAGAGAATTATGCTGGGCAGCGAGTCTTAACCGTTTCACATGGAGCCCTGATCCGAACTCTACTTCGACTGGTTAGCGCGGGAACCTATCCTCGCGAAGGCGAACGTTTGGGTAATGCCTGCCTGTCAATTTTTGAACACACCGACGAGACCGGTTGGTTAATCTCCCACTACGAACCAAGAACGCTGGATTTTTCAATTCCGATCGGTTGAACCTTCGAGCCAATTTAGCTTTTCGTTGATTCTTATAACTTACTAATCATCTCAATCAAGTCGCCCGCAGATCGATTCCAATTGAACTGGGCCGCGTGCTTGCGTGAGGCAATGCTGCGTTCCATCCATGCCGGGTTTGGTTCAAGCCTTCTAACCTGAGTGGCGAAGCTCTCTGGTCTCTCCTGGTCAAAAAATAGGGCAACACCATCTCCAATTTCACGGAAAATTTCGATGTCAGAGACGACAACCGGAACACCGCGGGACATAGATTCAACCAAAGGAATTCCGAAACCTTCATCGCGTGAGCCAGTTACTAGCGCGATGGCTTGATCAAGTTGCTGGTGATACTCGTCCTCGGAGACACCATTGTGGAACACAACTTTGCCGGCACCTTCAGCTACCCGGGATTCCAGTTCGGTCTTGCGCTCCGGTTTGATTCGGCTCAGTAAATGAAGTTCGTACTCTGGCAATAACTTCATTGCATCAATCAGCACTTCAACGTTTTTGTAGTCCATAAAACT